>Ga0209770_10000002_pt1 | contig 276166 bp, 218 predicted proteins | sample LauGreSu1BDMLBDD_2_FD_187572 | JGI IMG/M metagenome (GOLD analysis project Ga0209770, IMG submission 187572) | Freshwater lake microbial communities from Lake Michigan, USA - Su13.BD.MLB.DD (SPAdes) (version 2) | ecosystem: Environmental > Aquatic > Freshwater > Lake | place: Lake Michigan... | reverse complement strand
AATATCGCTTCCATCTCGCTTTGCTTTGCTCGCTTCTTTTCTACTTCTTTCCTTTCTTATCATTTCAATTTTTTTCTTTTACCTCTTCTTTCTCCTCTTCTTCTTTCTTTTCTTCTTTTTTCACAAAAAATTAATTATACATCATCATCGAATATATCCATGCTCCCGCCATTTTCTACTACGCAGGCGGCGACGCAGGCGGACTATTTAATTCTCCGTAAAATGCTTTGACCCGCTTATTCACAAGTATCTTCGTCACGTCGTAACTCATTATACTAACACCTTCTAATGATTTTATTCGGGACAATGCAACGTAACTCTGTCCAGCTTCAAATACTCTATCGCCTATATCGATAATGCATCGTTCTAATGTCGAACCTTGACTTTTATGTATCGTGATGGCCCATGATAATATCAATGGTATTTGTGAAACACCAATTCCCGGTATATTTTCACTCATCCATGTATGATAATTCACCGTCATTTCAAGTCCGTTATTGAACCGAACTACTGGTAATGGCGGTGATGTTATATTCGACATTCGTACAATGACCCCCTGACTTCCATTGCATATCGGAGTTGCTGCTGTTGTAATAGTCTCTTCCATATTAATGACACACATCACTTGAGCACCGACCCTTAGATGGACTGTGTCGTCACACAATATACTTCCTTTCAAATTGAATAACTCAGTAGAAACACGTTCTTGCGATTGTGATGCACGTAATTGTCGTTCTTTTTCTGAGACCGGTAGGTCAGTCACGTATTTCAGTTCGTATTTGTATGTAGGACTATCCGGGTCTAAAATCGCAAGTTTCTCCATCTCAAGCCGATTGATATCATCGACACGACTTCGTGTTGCATATAATATAGTAGGTTTTGTCTGCGGCGTTCCATCCTCAGATACATCCGGCAACACAACCCCAACACGTGACCGGAGTATTTCATCAGTACGTCGTGTAATCCGCCCTTCACGTACCTGGTTCAGTATTTGACAATATACCGGATCATTTTGACGAAAGATTTGCTTAAGCTGAATATGGTTTTCTTTAGGGAATGTTCCAAACCAACTTTCGCTTTCAAAACAGAACCTTGAGTTGTCTGGGTCATCCGAATTTGGCCCTCCAACTGGTGGAAGTTGGTAGAAATCGCCACAGAAAATCAGTTGAATTCCTCCAAATGGGCGAAACTCGCATTTACGTGCAGTTTTGCCAACAAGGTCCAATATATCGAATAATCGTTTTGACATCATACTTACTTCATCTATGATTAATGTTCGTGTTTGTCGCCAGTCTTTTTTTTTCATAAAGTTCTTATCCACCCGTTCAACGATACGGTCGATGTCGCCATTCGCAATACCAATACCAGCCCACGAATGGATTGTTTTTGCTTTACACTCCAACATTACTGCTGCACATCCGGTAAGCGCACATACTTGAATATTATGTCCTTGCTGGTTTGCATATTTATAAATCTCTCGGATTAACGCCGACTTACCTGTTCCGCCAGGTCCGGTTATAAACACATTCTGCCCAGAGAGATATTTTTCGAATGCGAGCTTTTGTTCAGCAGACATATTTTCGCGACCAACGCTTTCTTTCGTTTCTTCAATTCCACCGATGTGTTCGTGAGGTCGTGGTTGTTGTGTTGGTGATACGTCATGGAGTATCGTGCTCAACGCTTCCGCCGCACCCCCCGTAGCTGCAACCGGTAAGTCACGCGACGGCGACGAAGACCGTTTAATTACTGTTGTGTATTTACGAATATCATGAGACAACGACTTCATACTTCTTCTACTAAAAATATTTCAAGCTATTGTATATTATTAAATCGGTAATAGATTTCAATTTATCGAGTATTCGATTACTTTAATACTCGTTATGGTTAGGATTTTCTATAAAATCTTTTAGCTTATTGTAATATAAACGTAATACTATATCATACATATGAATATTTCAACATCATACTCTGCACCAGGTGTTCTGCTAACCACATTCTCGTCTCCAACATCAGATATGACAACAAAAACAGTAAATATACCAGAAACGCCGACGAATGAATATTTAGAACGCGTTAAAAAATCGCAAGTTATTCTTGAAAAATATCCTGACCGCGTTCCACTAATTGTTCAACCGTCAAAAAATGACCGCGATGCATACCCTATCGACAAATCAAAATATATTACTCCGAGAGATTTAACATTGATGCAATTTCAACAGATTATACGTAAGCGTATCAAGTTTCCACCCGAAAAGGCAATATTTATGTTCATTAATAATAAAATATACCCGATCACTTCAGATATTGGTACAATATACGATACGAATAAAGACCCAGACGGTTTTTTGTACATTACATATTGTCAGGAGAACACATTTGGGTCATTCACATTGTTCTAATATTATATAACACATATAGACAGAAAAGTATATATTCATACAATCTATATATGTTATCTATTTTTACAAATATAAAAAAGAAGATAATCAATATATTTAATACTAATAAAACAAATAAACGATTACGCAATTACGAAGTTGTTCTAGGTACAGATATCATGACAGTAAAACCATATGACGACAATGACGACAATGACGACAATGACGACAATGATGATGCTGATGATAACAACAATACTCATGAATATATTACCGATGAGTTAATTGCACCACCTCCAAGTCCAATTATAACCCGAAAATTATTCAATGTTGAACTTGATGTAAGCATCATTAAAAAGGATTATGAATTGCAAGAATTACTGAAAATGATGGATATACACCAAATTGACGTATCGAATGTTACACTTGAACAACGGTTTGAAAAATCAGTAAATGATATTGAGGATGCAGATGATGTTGTAAAAACAAAGATGCGATTATTATACATTATTATTGCAAATAATATCTATCGTACCATGTTCGAAGAAAAAAAACAGTATAGTTCAAAAAAAAATAACCAGTATCTTGGTGTATTTCGGTATAATGATTTTATTATTCGTATTGATGATTGTCCTTATAGTTTTATGAATGAAGCAGATGTAATCAAAGCCACAGCCAAGTTCAATAAAAATTCTCAAATTATTCGCCCATTTTTACTGTATATGAATATTCTGCATAATTATACAACCAACGATACGTGTGATTGTCGTAATCAAAATTGCGACTGTATATATACTGATAATGCAGAAGACGAATTCGCATCTAACGATGAACGTGGTGTATGTACGAATGAACTTGCGCGACGATGTTTCGATAAGCTCCGCAAAAATACGATTTCATTCAGTATTCAGCATTATGTAAAAGATACAGTATCTCTTTATACGTGGGTAAAAGATAATCTCGCGATTGACGTATATAATCGCTTTTCTTCAATACAGCATACATTCTTTATTCATTTATTTTATAAGTGTGCATTATTGTTGCAAGAAATTCACAGTGTTTCGATTGTTCATGGCGACATTAAGCCGGATAATATTCTTATTCGTGAGCATGTAAATTTCAACATTGACCATCATGAAAAATGTAAAAATTTCACTGTATATTTAATTGATTTCGGTTTATCTGGGTTTCATAGAGGAGGTATCGGAACTGGTGGAACTATACCGTATTGTCATCCTGAATTCAAAAACACAAATGATACAACACGTTCTAGTAAGTACAATTGGAAGACACTTGATATGAAACACGATGTATGGTCACTCGGTATAACGTTTTTAACAATGTATATATATCGGGATTTTTATAATTATTATAATAAGTATCCTAGTTATTTTTTCCTTAAAGATGGTTATGTATCATCCCTAATTATCGACGTTATTACTGATAAGAAATTAAATAGTTTATTTACCAAAATGATGACGGTGGATTGCATCCCAAGTCAAGATATTTGTGATATTTTGAAAGGAAATGATTGATATGTCGGTCTAATTATTCGTTTCATCACATTATTGTGAAGAATTGCCAATATTTTCGCCGATAGTTGATGTTAGTGTCACTTCTTTTTCAGTTGAAGTATATTCACTAACTGCATCTGTAGTCGTTTTTTCTAATTCCGAAGATAACGCTTGATTGGCAGGAGCAGGGGTGGTATCTACTTGATTTGTCAATATATTTTCGGTCATAGCATTCATTATACTGTATGGATTATTACTGGTTCCTCTTAATGTTTTTGGTAAATATTGTTCTGTTATAGACGGTGCATATTCTGGAGGGTTCGTTTCTATTGTTTCATGAATAGGATTTTTTATGATTGTTGTTTCTTGAAATTGATTTTTAATGAACGCCCGCTTTTCAAGTGTATCTCGCTTCGTATTCATGTTTTGAAGTACATTCAAGAATAATTGTGGAGCTATCGAAACCGTGTTCATATGCGTGCGATATTTGAATGAACATACGCTTGTTTCTGGAACAATAAACTGAATACTGTACCACCAATATGCAGGAATAAACATCGCCATTCCTTGAAACAATTCTACTTCAAGAGTTTTGATTTTATCAAAGTCGTCCTGATATTCTGGTTGAACTTTCCAAGGATTTACAGGTGTTCTAAACTCGAGAATATCATAATCATTTATCGGGTATAAATACCGTGTATCTTTTGGAGGAATTAACAATATTTTAACACGGCCTTGTGTTACAAGAAAGTAATTGCGATAATTCACTTCATATCGAAGCGGTGTGGTTGTACCAGTTGAAGCCATAAGAATGTCGTACATACATGTACTTACCATATAAGGTCGTAAGAATTCATCATTAAGTTGGAATATTTTAATAAGCCCCGTTTCATCTATGAAATCTGCATTGTGTTCGCTGAAATACTTCATTTCGGTGTCTTTTTTTAATACTTCATGAGCGATTTTAAAGGTAACTGGAATATATAATACCGGGTCGTGTTCGGTGCCTTTTTGTTGTATCTTAGTTTTATCATCTGCATTTATGGGTCCAGAAACTTTCGACACATCGCGAATATGAATATCAAATGCACGATAACTTGTATGTATTGCTTGATATGATAATTGTGTTAATAATTGTTCATTATAAAACTCGAATGTTGTTGGTTGGCGTATATCACACACTTCCTCTAAACGCTGTTTGGATGGTTGTTCGATTTCATATACTTCTAAATCATTACTTCGCTTCAGATGAAAGTGAATATGCAGATAAAGGAATAATACAATACAAAAAATAAAAATAGAAATCACAAGCATTTTTTATAAATATGAATACTATTACATGTTCATATTTATACTTATTTTTTTATACGCGTTATTAAATTTTTATAATTCACTTACAACAAGACTAATCGGTTCTGGAAAATGAGGTAGGCCTGAATATTCGTCTTCATTTGGGTCAATCGTTGTATATTCAGGTTCTTCTTCTTCATGTGGTTCTTCATGTTGCAGTTCATGCGGCTCTTCATGCTGCTCTTCATGTTGCTCTTCATGCTGCTCTTCATGTTGCGGTTCATGCTGCTCTTCATGCTGCTCTTCGTGCAATCCGTGTTTAACTCCATCATCTTGATGTGTCGTCTCTTCATGAACACCAGAAATTAATTGCGTATTATCTTCCACTTGAGGTGTTAATATGATTTCTGTCATTTCGCCTTTATATAACCCATCACAATTTATACCCTCGTCACTGTATTCTATATGACTTACATCGATTGGTTTTTCATGAACGTTATCGTTCGTAGTTTCATCAGAATTATTCGTACAATTTTGTGTATGTGTGCATGTTAGTGGCTGTTGGTTCAATAAGCGATAAAGCATCACATTCATTTCGTTCATCATTTGTTGTTGTGAATGGATTAATGTTCGAAGTTCTTGGTTCTCTTTTATAATTGGCTCAATCTTCATTATCACTTCGGATAAATTTGTTTCATTTACAATCTTATCTACAATTCCTTCGACAAACTCACGGCTATTCGTTAAATCGTTCATTACGACTTCCATCAATAGTTCAGTTTCTTCGGATTCGACGTTCTCTTCTTGTTCATCATCCTCTTGATTGTGATACTCACTTGCAGTAGCTGAATTTTTACCAGCACTTACATTGTGTCTATCATCACGTATATGAGACACCTGGTCACTTTTATGTTGTATGGTCGTTTGCAGTTCTTCCAATTGAGAAAGCATATCCTTTATAATATTATGATGTTCTTCAAGTGTTGCGTCATGCGATTTCAAAATGACAATAGGTGGTGGGATAACGCCTGTATCAGATATTATACTCGTAAAAGAAGACATTTTTTCACGTCGAACAGGTTCTGGGTTTTGAATGGCAGTAATTGGTTTCGTTTGGATAATTTCCTCTGGTTTTTTAAATTTCGGGTTCTTGCGAGGTATTCCTTTTTCGTATATGAATTCCGGTTCATTCGGATTAACATGAATTTGGCTAGCCATTTGTTTTTGCGCTATATATTGCGCATGTAGTTCTTGTTGCTTTTGTTGCTCTTCAAGTTCCATCTGTTGTGCAATTGCCATTTTTTGTTTAAGAACTTGCGTTTGTATTTCATTCTGCTTATGTAACACACGTAGTTTTTCGGGAGGTATCGACGACCCCTGCGTTTGTATCAGTTTTGTTCGTTCCATCAATTGTTGTTTAATAAGCTCTATATTTTCATAAATATTAATAGGTACATTTGGTGCTAGTTCTTTTGGAATTGTATATGTCGGTGGAGCCTGTGGGCCACCACTTTGGCTTGAATAAGGTGGTTGGTTCATAATACCTTGTAATGTCTGTTTTGCACCACCATAGTAAGATGTATTTGGTTGTGTTGATGATGTATTTGCGGTTGTTCCAAATGGAGAAGAAGACGCTCTGCGCTTTCTTGCTGCTGATAATGCTGCGTTGCCACTCATTCACTCTTGTTTGTATTACTAAACTTGCAATCGTATATATAAGATTATAACATGTAATAACACATTAATTCTATATTATTTTCGCATTTTCATCTTCAACGGGTCGTAACTTTCATAATTTAAAACGCGAAAATCGTCAATTGTGTAATCATTGATGTCATCTCTCAACACCGATATTTCAACACGAGGAAAACCAAATGGACGACGCATTAGTTGAGTTTTTAGAACTTCGACATGGTCATCATAGATATGCGCATTTCCTAAATAATAGACAAATTCATGTGTAACTAACCCGCAATGTTTGGCCAGCAAATGTGTCAAAAAACTATAGGATGCAATATTAAAAGGAACACCTAAACCTACATCGCCGCTTCGCTGATATAATGCACAAGATAAACGGTTCATATTATCGACATTAAATTGACAAAGAATATGACATGGTGGAAGCGCCATTTCATTTAATTGGCACGGGTTCCATGCCGACATAACCAATCGTCTGGAAAATCTCTCGGTAGGGTGTTTCAAGCAACGTATAATCTCCGCGAGTTGGTCGATACCTTTCCCCGTATAGTCGGCTTCATGACCTTTGTACTCTGCATTAAAATGTCTCCACTGATGTCCATAAACTGGACCTAAATCTCCTTCAGAGTAATGCGACAAGCCACGTGTTTCAAGAAACTCTCGTGATGCATTATCATCCCATATATGAACATCTTGGTCTTGTAAAATACGATTATCAGTTTTACCCTGAATAAACCACAATAATTCTTTCAAACATGTCTTCCATGCCATTTTTTTCGTGGTAAGAATTGGTAACCATCCTTGCTCTAATGAGAATACCATTCCTGATCCAAATACAGAAAATGTGCTTCCATTTCGACTAATGTGTTCATTTTTTTGTTCAATAATATCGTGAATAAGATTTAGGTACTGATATTCTGCATGTGGTTTAATATAAATTGGTACTTCACCTCTCGGGGTTTCCTTTGTTGGATTGTCCGTCGTTGTTGTGTTTATTACTTCAAACTTACCATTCTCTTCGTTTTGTTCCACCCGGTAATGCGGAACACTGTTCAATCGTGCAAAACGTCGTATCATCTCTCGTTAGGATGGATATAAAATAATACAATAGATATGTTTAATTCATTATTCTTAATAAATTTATGTCTATAAATAATATTTAACTATGTATATACATATTCATCGATGGAGGCGTTTGAAGAAACTGTAAAAGAAGGGTCAAAGCGCGGAGGTTCATTCGTGGATCATGTTTTTCGTTTGGACGAACAGCAACAGGGAGTTTTATTGAATATAGTTCAATATACAATTATTGGATTTGTTCCTATTCTTGTCATGTTGTATTTGGTTCGCACCTACGTTCCCGAACCGGATGATCACAAGGCTACCTTAATGATTTTAGTGGAAATCATTGGACAAATTCTCTTCATGTTCGTATTTATTTACTTTATTCATAGGTTGATTACATTTATTCCTACTTATTCTGGATATAGATATAGCGAGTTCAACTTTACGACGACTATTTTAGGCATATTGATGATTCTCTTGAGTATTAAGACGAAGTTGGGAGAGAAGGTTCAGATTATCGTGGAGCGCACGATTGAACTTCTCGGTGGCGAAACAAGCTATAACGGAACTGCTGGTGCAGGCGCTGCATCAAATGGCTCGCAGGGTGGTGGCGCTGTTCGTATCACACAGCCTCTTTCCCAGCCTTATGCTGGTGGTGTTCCCGGCGGAATGGTTGGTGGCGGAATGGCACCCCCCAATCCTGTACTGACTGCCAACCGTAATACTGGCACCGCAGATTATGGTCTCTCGCAAGCAAGTCAGCAACAACAACACTTCAACAGTACATACGCTCAAAATGTCGGAGGCGGAATGCCGGGTGGCATGATGTCTTTCGAGCCGATTGCTGCAAATGAGGTTATTGGTTCCATGTTTTAGAATATAATTAGCACGAATATATTCGATATAATATAATCAACAATACAGTGATTACATTATTACTATTTTTCGGTTCTTCTCCGTTTCTCATTTCAGCCGCCTATTTTATATGATAAGTAATAAAAGTAGGTGTATTCCCTTCGCCAATTATTCGTTCAATTCACTTTCTCGCCATTTTTCACGGCTTAGAAATGGGATAAATCGAGAGATATGCAAAAAGTATAACCATTTATACTTTCTTATACTTTCCCAAAAAATGTCCAAAACGCCATTTACGCCGGAGGTTTTAAAACACAAAAACATGCACTTTTTTAAAGTTATCGTCACAAATATTTTTTCCGATGAAAAAGTTGTGACTGTAATTTTTTCGGCGTTCATCGTCGGTCGCGGCCGGCCTTCCGAAAAACGGACATTTTTTTGGACATTTATACTTTCGGTGATGTTTTGGTGATAATTTATACTTTTTAATCTACCACACCATAAAATAGAGTTAAAGATAAATATATAGAAATTAACCAGAGCATAATATCGACAGGTGATATTTATCACCGTTTTGAAAATGCCGGTTTTCCGTTGTGATATTTGTGACTATACTACGTCTATAAAATGTAACTACGACAAACATCTTCTTACTGATAAACACAGATCACATAAAAGTATAAATGTCCAAAAAAATGTCCATTTTTCGATGCCACATGCCGCCCCCCAAATTCCTTGTACTATCCATGAAAAGGCACCGTTTGTTTGTTTAGCTTGTGGAAGAAAATATACAGCACAGCGAAGTCTGTGGCGTCACTCAAAGCGATGTAATTGTGCAAATGATGAAGAAACAATTCATGATACTTCGATGTATGATAAATTCACAACAACCGTCACCGAATTATGTAAATCAAATGCAGAGTTGAGTAAAATGAACCAATTACAACAAACTCAAATACATGAGATGTATAATTATTTCGTTTCATCGTTACATAATCAAAAAGTACTTAATTCACCGCATTCGCAATCCATACAGCCTCAAAATTATATTGTATCAGCTCCTGTAGAAAATCCCATCGGCGGGCAAATAAATACTCAGCCAACTACTATTACTAACAATTTACATAGTGTGACAGTGAATGGAAATGTGACAAATAATTCCAATAATAAAACGTTTAATATTAATATGTTCTTGAATGAAGAATGCAAAGATGCGATGAATATGGCCGACTTTGTGAAAACGATAGAATTGGATACGGATGATATGGAAGATGTTGGAAAATACGGATTTGTCAAAGGAATATCTAAGATATTTATTGATAATCTTGAAAAGACGGAAGTTGGAAAACGTCCGATTCATTGTAGTGATAGCAAACGCGAAGTATTGTACATCAAGGATGATAATAAGTGGGAACGGGAAGGTATTCATAGTAAGAAACTTATAAATGCGATACATACGGTAGAACATAAAAATGTGATATTGGTAAATGAGTGGGCAAAATTACATCCTTTGTGTGAAAAAAGTGAAACGCAAGCAAATCAAATCTATATGACATTATCAAAACATGCACATGATGGAGACGACGATAATATAACTAAGGTTGCAAAACGTATTGCAAAAACGGTTGTCATTGACAAAATGGCCGATTAGTTCCCAATCCCACGCCCCATTTCTCTGAAAAGTAGTAATTCTGCTACTTTTGAAAATGTCCCAATAAATGTCCAAAACGCCATTTACGCCGGAGATTTTAAAACACAAAATTCGTGAAATTTAAACTTTATCGTCACAATTATTTTGACCATCGATAAAAATTGTGACTGTAATTTTTTTTCGGTAGTTTCGAGGTTCGACCGTCCATTTTAAAATATGGACATTTATATATCAAAAAACGGACATTACTACTTTTGGTGATATCTAGGAAGGCCTTACTATAATCAGTAATCATTTTTTAAGGAGTGTGTCAAATTATCGTCACATTTATCGTCAGGTGATAAACATCACCATGGAAAAAGAGCAACTTTACGTATGTGAAAAGTGTGACTATTCTACGTCACGAAAATTTAATTATTTAAAACATATTAAGACTGACAAGCATAAATCACCGCTACATGTGATGTCCAAAAAAATGTCCATTTTTGAACCGCCGTCGCCACCGACCTTTCGTTGTCAGAAATGCGATAGAACCTATATGTCCCAACGAAGTTTGTGGCGACATTCAAAGCAATGTTCGAGTGATAAAATCGACAAATCTGTTTATGATGTATTTTCAAGTAAAATCGCGGAGCTATGTAAGTCAAATGCTGAATTATGTCAATCAAATGCAGAGTTGAATAAAACGAACCAATTACAACAATCACAAATGATACAGTTATGTACGGCGGTATTAACGAGTATTGGTCAAAATCTCATTGTTGCACCATACCCAACAACTAGCTCTATGGCGGAAATTGCGTCATCTTCGGGACAGGCATCGGCGTCGGTAGCTCCCACATTTTGTACGACAACACTAAGGCCGCCGCAGTTATCGAATATAAGTAATACCACCAATAATAATCTTACCGTGAATGGGAATATGACAAACAATTCTAACAATAAAACATTCAATATCAATATGTTTTTGAATGAAGAATGTAAAGATGCGATGAATATGACTGATTTTGTAAAAACGATAGAACTGGATACAGATGATATGAAAGATGTCGGAAAACGCGGATTTGTTAAGGGGATTTCTAAGATATTTATTGATAATTTGGAAAAAACGGATGTAACCAAGCGTCCGATACATTGTAGTGACGGCAAACGAGAAGTATTATATATCAAAGATGATGATAAATGGGAACGTGAAGGCATACACAGTAAGAAGCTATTAGATGCGATACATACAGTAGAACATAAAAATGTGATATTAGTGAATGAATGGGCGAAAACCAATCCTCAATGTGAAAATAGTGAAACACAAGCCAATCAAATTTATATGACATTATCAAAACATGCAACAGATGGCGATGATGATAATATAACTAAAGTTGCGAAACATATTGCAAAATCCGTCATCATTGACAAAAATGAACTTTTATAGTATTATGTGTAATAAATAGATGTAAGCATAATACTATTATAAGAGAGTTGTTATGAAAAAAACAGTTATTGTTGATCTAGAATACATGCGACCGTCAGTTGGAGGGCGCTCACGGTCGCGCTCACGGTCGCGGTCGCGGTCTAGGTCATCATCTGTAAATCGAATAATTACAAATGCAATTGAGAAATCCGCATTATGTGATGAATATGAATACGACGAAGAATTGAATATTGACGCAATATTGAATAAACGCGACATTGACAATCATAATGACAGCGATGACAACAATTACAGTGATGACGACAGTGATGGAAGTGATGAACATGCGACGACGTCGTCATCATTATCAGGTAATGAAATCATGAAAGATATGCAACACCGACATCCAAGCATCAACGACACGGATTATGCAGTAAATTCAGATGACGATTTATTACAATCAGTACTTGATGAGCCAACATTTCCGCTAGATGTGAATGCGATATTATCAGCGATGACGAAGACTGAGAATAGCACGATTGCAAATATGACATTAAAGAAAATAGCGGAACGAAAGCATGAAATTCTCTCGTCGTTGAACTTGACCCCAGAAAAAATGGCAGAGTTCGATCGTAAATTACAAATGTATCGGGTAATTGAAGACCCTTATGAATTAAAACACAATCAATTAATAAGATGGATACCACTTCGTTCTCTCGAAACCCGCCCCTATGTAACGTTAGGTGGATGTTTATTTCGTATAAAATACAATGAAGAAGACGCGTTGCATATCGTAACGATTAGAAATGTGAAACGGTTTGTGTTTAACATAAAATTCGAACTAAATGTGGTATTTCAGAGATTGAGCCAAGAAGAGCTTTTAATATTACGTGCAGTGGAATATGTTGAAACGGAGGATTGAATTCATAGTTTTCATTATAGATGTAATTTTCGTGTCGTTTTTGTGATATCACCCATTAATCGAGGGCGTAATGAACGACGACGTTTCGCAGTTTTGCATCGAAACCCGTGACGTCGAAGACCTTTATTATTAAATATAGACTGCGTACAATATGCAATACGACGACCTTCATCGTTTGAACCTGAATTTACATCAGACGAAACTGGTTTGATACAGCTACATAACTTTTCGGCAAGGATGCGATGAGCGCGTTCTTTCGCAGTTTTCGTTGAAATTGAAGATGTTGATGCATAAGTGTGTGGTTGATAATGATGAAGAATTTTAATATAATCGCTGCGTGTAAGTTTCATATCTTCATCAATATCATTATCTGTATAACTTGGTCTATTTCGCATATTTATTATATGACTATATAATAACTATATTACAATAAAGTACATTCCGATGACGTTGGCTTCTTCATCTTTTGAAAAAAAACACAAGGTTGTAGTATTTGATGTAGATGAAACGCTCGGTAATTTTGCTCAATTTTCGATTTTCGGACATGTATTAGACGACTATTTCAGTCAAAAGGATATAACATATCGTCATTTTAACGATTTAGTTGATTTATATCCGGAAATCATACGACCGAAGATGGTGCGTATATTAGACTATATTCGTAAAAAAAAGAATGCAGGTATATGTAGTAAGGTAATGATTTATACAAATAACATGGCGCCTGATAAATGGGTAACCCATATTCGACGTTACTTTGAATATAAGTTGAAACATGTCACATTGTCATCAGCATCCGCGTCGGAAAAAGAGCTTGCAATTGTTCCTCCTCTTTTTGACCATCTTATTGGCGGGTTTAAACCGAACCAACCTTATTCGACCAATGGTTATCCACAACGTACTACTAAAGAGAAAACGATTGATGATTTTATACACTGCTCACGTCTTCCTGCTAATATCGATATATGTTTTCTCGATGACTTGTATCATCCTAAAATGACAGATGAACGTGTATATTATATTAAATTACAGCCGTTTTATTCTTATATTTCATTTGAAACATTCATTGTTCGTTTTTTGAATAGTCCGCTATTTCGCGACGTATTTGACAAATTTGATGTTCCATCAATAACACCAACGATGACAGCGGCAGTAAAAAAGCAAATTATCTCGATTGAATTGCACGACCTCTTTATAAAGTATGCAAATCTGGCAAATTTTGACGTTAAAATGTATCAAAAGAAAATGAACCCGCGAGAAATTGACGAAATTATTAGTAAGTACATCATATATCATCTTCAGCAGTTTTTCCGTGATGGACCGCCGCCATTGTCGGTGGTTTCACAGAAACAGTTACGTCGAAAGTCGTCGTCAAAGACTGCAAAAAAAAAGGGGCATTTACACCACCATCACCCCAATAACGTATTCTATGTAGATAAGACAACCGCAGTAAAGAATATGCATAACAAGACAATACGCAATAAATAAGATGTACATATAAATTCATCAACAAAACCAACTCATAGTACCGTCTGCACACATGAATACGACACGGTCACCGGCAGCCTCTGCTTCACGAATTGCTTCCGCGGTAACGATTTGTGTTTCAGGTGTGCAATGCATTTCATTGAGATATACAATACCTGAGTCGCGTCGCGCGACAATAGTCTCTCGGGCTTCAGCCAATCGTTTTTGCGAAGTACGTTCGCGTTCAGCATTCACCCAACGTTGATGACGTGCGTTTGTGATGTGTCTGTCCCAATTGCCTTGTGCGCCGCGCCATCCGCATTGGCAACTCACTGGGCGCACGATTTCCAATTCGTGATGTGTATCATCAAAGATACGCGCCATAATCACTTGAATAGCGTGATGAAGTACCATTGGACTGGTTTCGTAGCCGGCATTTCCTTCTTCTGGCTTGTAATTGACAAGCATGTCGAATATTTCCTTCTCTTCGCCGCGATGAACCAGATTGTGGTTGGAGTCTGCATAAATTGTCGCCTCTTCTCCGCAAAGTTCCATGACGATGTCATCGGCGACTTCCATGATTTCATCGTAGAGGTCTTCATCCTCTTCAAGAATTTCGTCCAATGTTTGCCAGCAACGTAAAATGTCGCCTGGACGGCGTGCTGCCAGTGCAGTTCGTTTGTGTTTGTGAAGCGCACCGAGTGCATTCATTCCGCGTAGATACGCACCTTCGGGGATTTGTCCTTGAATTTCTTCTAGCACATCCATCATTGTGTCTAATTCCTTTTGCATCTCGTCACTTACTTGTCCGATAAGTCCTCGTTGTTCTTGCTGCTGCGGCTGTCCATTGTATCCTTCCATTTCAATTTCTGTTAATCGTGTTCGCTATATATGATGTATAGAATGGCAAAAACATTTCAATTTTTTTGTATTCCGGAAGTTATCGTCTAGCGAGACTACCGTCGGTACCATTGCCGCCGCCGCCCATGACATTGTATAATGGGTGGATTACGGTTTCACCGACAATACCTACAGGCTGAATTATTTTTTGATGTAATTGTCGTTTTGCATATTCTACCGCTGCTTCAGAAACGAAATGTGTTATTAAGATGAAAAAACATGTAGATATGATTAGTCTGCGGTCAAAGTCACTAAATGTACTTCCGCCGAGTATTGCGAATTTCGGATTGGTCCATGACAGGCTATTAAATCGTAGTAATAGAATGAATACGGAAATGTACAAAATAGTGTTACGTAAAGATGGAATATATTCTGGAACAGTATTGTATATACCGAGTAATACAACTGCATACACTCCATATAAGAAAACCTCGATGTAATTGTAATACGCGGTGTATTTATTGAATATAGGGGTAACGATGTCGCGGATTTTGTTAATGATTGCAAGTACTAAGTCTTCAGTGGCAGTTTTAATGTTATTCATGATAGGGTGTGTTATATTGTAGTTAGATTGTATTTATATACGTGGCTACAAAAATTTATCCTTGTAAAAAATAAAAATGAAAAATGATGATGTTCAATCTTTTTTAGCATTTGAAAAAAAATTGAAATGAAAAAATACAAATTAAGCATACATCGTCTCAAGAACAGATACAAGTTATACAATGGGTTCTCAACAGTCGAAGTGCAAGTGCCTCTATCTTCCTGCCCAAAGCGGAAAGACACGCAAAGTGGAGAATTTAATCAGGGATTACAAAATAGGTGAGAATTGTGAATTTGACCCGGTGGACATCAATGTCATCATTTCAGCGAACAATCGTCTTCTCGTGGAGCAAACCAAGACCCGCATGACCAAGGACCTCGGTACCGAGAGCGAAGAAGGTGCCAACGACGCGTGCATCAAAGGAGCCGTTTTCAGCTGGACCAGTGGAACAAAGAAAAGCAACATCAGCCCCGAAGCTCTTACATTGGAACTCATGAATGAAACCATCGAAATGGTTGTCATTTGTGCTCACGCCAAACGCATCGAGTACCTGGCCAAAACTCTTGAGCTTCTTTCAAAGCAGCGCCACTTCACCAAGAAAATCAACATCTGGATTGACGAAGCCGACAACAGCATCAACTTGTGGTCAAAGTACCAGAAAGCGATTGAAATACCCTTCATCAACCAAGTGACCCTCGTGAGCGCAACGTTCGACGCCGTCGTCGCAAAATACAAAGAACTGCGCGTGCTGCCTTACTTGGAAACTCATCCTGATTGCTACGTTGGTCTCAGAGATGCGGTTCGAAAGGAGGACAATTTTGCCACTAGTTGCGCGGTTGAATACGTGAGGCACATTATCGATACTCAGCGCAATCTGACGAACCCTGGTATGCGCGCATTCATTCCTGGCGCAAATTCTACTGCGAGCCACGACGCGATTGCCGACCTTCTTCACAAAGAGCACGGGTTTGTCGTCATCATCATCAACGGCAAACGCAAAGAAATTCTGGTGCCAGGCAAAAGCGAACCGATTGATTTGAAGTGCTACCTCACCGTTCGAGAGAATGAAATACCGCAAGAGTTCAACATGCGACTGGCAAAGCTCTACAAAGACAACAACTGGTCGCGCTTTCCTCTTGCGATTACCGGCTACACGTGTGTTCAGCGTGGTGTGACATTTCAGTGCGGTTCGAAAGAAGGTGTGCATGACGGCTTCCTCTTCGACTACGGCATCATTCCTCCCAACATCAAATGTGCCGCTGAAGCGTATCAGACCATGGCGCGTTTGTTTGGAAACGTCGGCAACATCCCGGACTACAAGCCGGTTGAAATCTTCACAAATGAGCGCTCGTTTATGCGGGTCGAGAAGCAAGAAGAGACTGCCCGAAACATCGCACGCATTGTCGCCGAACAAGGTCTTGACGTTGTCACAAAAAAAGACCTGAAAGCAGCACAGAACTTCGAGGTGGAAACCAAGTACGACCTTATGACCGAGGAGTTCAGGACATTTCCAGAGGCTGTTCGTTTCATGCGTGGTTTGGGCGCTCAAGGAAAGACCGAGAAAACTCTTGAAAGAAATGACGCCGGTTTCATTCTGTGTTCAACCACCGGCATTAAGGGTGTTTTGAGTTACGACGATGTCAAGAAGGAGATGAGTGCATGGTCGAAGACATCCCAGTTTGATGTCAAGAAGAAGGAAATTGAAAAACCAGCAGGCCGTTTGTACATCTGCTACAGAGACACCAGCGATGCTTCATCGGTTGTATTCATTCCACGTGTCTTGGTACCAGTGATGTAAGTAAAAATGGGTTTGTATTGTGATGAGTGTATATGTGTTAAACCAAAAATAGAAAAAATATAAAAAAACAAAAATAGAAATGTGTGTATTTGTTCTAACACTTTTTTATTCATAATGTATATTCTGTTGAATTATGCTACACTGCTTCTACCCCTACCCCTTCTGCCGTATTCACTTTATCGGTGACGTAAAATGATAACAATCTTGCACTTGGATCGAGGATGCCATCGCAAAAGGGGTGCCTCCAGTAATAGGGGATGGTATCACCGCGACCTTCATATATTGTCTCATATGTTCGGCGATAAAAAAAACTTTCCTTGTCGTATGGTGGATTATGAAGCGAATACATATGGTTATTTTTGTTATTGTATTCTTTATCGGTTATGACGCGTTCGGAATATTCTTTGACCATTTGGACCCATGTTCGCCCATCCGCGGAGCTGACGCCATCACTGAACGCTTCTTTTCGTCTCCATAGAACATCATCTGGAAGCAAACCCTCTCCCTGAAACGCTTTACGTAGAAGATACTTCTCCATTCTCTCGTCATTAAACCGCTTGAACTTTGCAGGGATACGCATTACATACGTTAGAAACTCTTTGTCTGCAAATGGCACGCGTGCTTCCAACCCAGCACCGCTGATGCTTTTATCTGAACGTAGGAGGTCGAAAAACCGGACATCGCGGATCATCCGCTCATTCTCTTTTTGAAAATCCGTATCAGATGGTGCCTTCAAGAAACCGCGATAGGAACCAAATATCTCATCTGACATATCGCCACAATAAATCACAACGTCATCGCTTTGTTGTTGAATATATTTACTGACGAGGTAGTTGCCAACAGAAGCGCGAATAGTAGTTGTACAGTAACTTTCCGTTTGATAAATCGTATCATAAATTGAGTCTAGAAAATCGGCCTCTTTTAAAGAAACCTCGTGGTGACATGTACCCAAATGTTCAGCAACTCGACGCGCCCAATACAAATCCACTGAACCCTCCAGACCAATACTGTATGTATTCAGTACGGTTTCCGGTGATGTACGCTTCAATTCTCTTGCAACAATTGCGGTGACAAGCGAACTATCCAACCCACCCGATAATAAGCACCCAACTGGTCTCTCGCTCATCAAGCGTTTCACGACAGCATTCGTAAATAGGTTACGGATATTTGTGATTATTTCTTCTTCAGCTATACTGTCATCGGAACTAAGATTATCTAATAATGGATACGAATAATTCACCTGTATTTCTTTAAGTTGGCACTCGAACAATGAAGATGTGTTTGTTTTTTTCAAGGTATCGCCTGATTTGTGTGAAATATACGCATAATCATAATACGTCCGGAAAACAGCAGTTCCATCTGTGCTATCTTCTCCACTATACTCCATATAAGAACCGGATGGAAACTGAACAACTGTATCACACAATGCATGTATTGATTTAAGCTCACTCGCAATACACAACCCATAATGGTCCGGGTTCAAAGATACACATACAAGGTCGGAATACTCACTACCGAAAATACCGTCATGACGAGATACTCCAATAAAGAGCGAACGCACACCCACCGGGTCACGTGCTACATAAGTAACGCAATTTTCATAGTCATGTAGGACAAATCCGAAAACACCATCTAAACGACGAATCATTTCATGAAATCCGATTTTACGATACAAGTGAATGATAATTTCACAATCTGAACCACTTTTATATTCACTTTCGAGGTTGAACTCTTGAATAAGAGAGCGAAAGTTGTAAATTTCACCGTTGCAAATCAATCGACAGTTTTTTAGATGAAATGGCTGGTCGGCCGCATGGTCCATTCCATTAATAGATAACCTATGAAATCCCCAAGCTCGTGTATCATCTTTCACAAATACAGATTTGTCAGGACCGCGATGAGATGATAATATAGAATTTTCTTGTAATGTTTTTAATTGAGCGAGAGACAATTGTGCAAGAGTTTGAAAATAGAAAATGCCACACATTTAATCTCTGGAATAATGAATAGAAATAAATGCCGTATTTAACTTTGGAACTAGATACATAATAACAAAGGTTTGTGTTTATATATCATTCATTATATTTTCATACTATTATATAAAGTAAAGACATAGACATACAATTATGGATTTTTATGGAGTTATAAATGGCGCATATTCTAATCATCATGACCGGTTGGGAGAGATTAATTCACGTATATCCGAGAGAAATATACCATCTGCTGCACTTCGTCCAGCATATAATGTACGTCCGATTTCATCAAAATACGCAACCCTGCCAGTTTTAGAAACAAGACCGGTTCCAACTGTACCATTACAGCCCTATCAGCATTTTACAACGGAGACGGTTTTCAATCCAGGAAATGCAAAAGCGCCGTGGCGTGGATGGGCTGAAAATGTCAATCTAGAATCATCTCTCCGCAACCAATACTTTGCATTGCAGCGGAGCGACCGTGCAGTCTATGTCCCGAACTCGGATAGTGACCTATACCAGACAACAGTGATTGCACGTGACGTAGAACAACCGAACCCTTATTTATTCAATAATGGTACTACGAATTTTGAGCCGATGAACCCCAATCCTCATAATTTAGGCAAACTAACATTTGATAATTCAACCCGTTTTCAGCTGAGAACATTGGATTGTACCTATGATGGTTTTTGTACTGGAGAAGGAGGTCCAGTCATTGAACCGGCTACAAATTATATACCGAAAGAACAGCTAGATAAGAAACTAAAAGAAAAGGAGCAACAAAAGATAGTTTCTCATATTTCAGAAGGGTTTTCAGGCGAGAGGTCCTCATCGGAAATCGGAACGACATCTAAAAAGACGAATAATTTTGCTACTTTTATTCCGCGAGCAACAGCGACATCAAATGCGAAGGAACAATTAACCATGCGGGCGTAATACACGCGCACATGCACCTATGCTGTAAGTCAGGGTATAAAAACAAATTTATATATCATTTAATATAACAATATATGGTAAATTATTGTTCTATTATAATTTATTATTCAGTACGTAAATGGCAGCAGACCAAGACCAAGAGCAATATCGAAATGACAATGGTGCAACAAGATGGAATGAATTTAATGAACTAACATTATCAGTAATGGCAAACAGAAACAAATATGATAAATGTAAAAAATCATTGGCAAATACAACTGATGCACTGAATGAGGCGTTTCGAAAGGAGAAATTGTATTATAAAGAACGTATATTGAATATGACAAGGGATTTATTCCATGAACAATGTGAGAATGAAACAATGAATACTGCTCATCGTGATTATTTAAAAGCGTGTATCGAATACTTAAAATGGAATGATATTACGGATATGGTAAATGATGACAAACGAAACGAAGTAAGATACGAAGAAACTGATAAAGAAGAACATAGAGAAGCGGATATTCTGTTTCATGCAAGAGATGAATTACAAAGGAAAATACAGGAAGGCGTCGATGACAATGACAATGACAATGACAATGACAATGACAATGACAATGACGACGCGACAAGTGAAGAAGATGATAAATTTGAAATGAATGACGAACAACTGTTACAAAATGAAATGGTCATAACATCACCAAGTTTGCATAAAGATATTATGTCAATTGCAAATAAAATGTGCATACGAAAAAAAACAATTGATGATTTTATTGTATTGAAGCCGGCAGCGAAACAAAGCGACGAAAATATAAATGCGCGATTACCGAAAGTCCGTGATTACCATGGTGAAATTATGAAACGGGTAATTTCGAAATTATGAAATGAACCGCTAGAAACTTCGTGACCTCGTTTTACGTAGATTGCGAAAGTATCATCAATACCGACTCGACGGTATCTCTTGTGTAATTGTGGTCCCGATATGCGATTGTATTTGCGTCGGTTAAGGCGTAGTACGCTCCCACTGGTGAAAACCAGAAGTTGCGAGAGGGTATCAGCATGAATGCTTTGTAACCGTTTGTAGTTTCACTCGATGTGTCATCGAATATAATGTCTTCAATGTCATAAAATGACGTGTCTTCGCTGAACGCTTTCTCTCGATATTCGTCGTTTGAAATGACAACCCCAAGAATGTCGTCTTGAATGTAGTAGTCGTGTTCGTTCGATGGAATAACCATTGTCATTACATAATTCGATACAGTTTCATTGATGTATGTAGTATATTTTGTCTGTATCGTATTCTTGGGTAGTGGTAATGAGAATGCCATATCGGTTGCTGAACCTGCCGGTTCCGACCCGGTTGCAGTTTCTTCTTCATCTGGGACTTGGTTTGAGATAATCGTATAAACATGAAACATGCGGCTCTTTGTGTCATAAAGTATATAGGCAGTCTTGTAATGCTGTGTTTGGCTGATATTATAAATACCAATTCGGTATATATATTTTGAAACAGGTGTCATAGGATTTATGCATTTGTGCGTATGGGCCTTTGTGTTGGCGTTTGATTGCGTGTCATCTTCGGTAGATGATGATGTTTCGGATACACACATGTCGGCACTGTCTGCACTGTCGTCGTATTGTAACAACGATGCTAATGTTTCAGCCGCATCGAGTACTTCTGCGGATGCGGATGATTTGTTTTGACGTCTGATACCTTTCTTCTTCTTGTTATTGATATTTTCAGGTTTGTTTCTTGGAGAATATACCTTATACGTGCGAGTGCTCGCTTCAACAAACGATGGTGTTACAATTGTTACCCTACGGCGCCTGGAACCACTATTACAACCGCCCGACGCTGTAATATGAATGTCGGTATCTTTGATATTTTCATTGAATGACGCGACATCTTCTTGATAATGCTGCTCTCGCTGCTTCTTCTGATATGAACGAGTTTTCACGACCATTATGGCAAATAATAATACGTTACGAAATAGGGTTCGACGCTATACGCTTTGTATAAAAAAATATAAACGCTTCAATTTTTTATGACATAATAGTATAGGTTTAGTATTACAATTATTAGTTACACCGACCGAAAATGGAAAGTGATAATACAATGAACGAAAAAGGTACAATCCAGGAAATGAGTAATAAAGACAATAAATTCAAGCCAGTAAGTTGTGCGCCGAGAGATGACACCGACCCGGATATCAAAGAAACAAAGGATTATTCGTGTTATTCATCAAAATCTCTCGACAAACTGAAATCACTTTGGAATAAACGTCATCCGGATCAGAAAATCATAGATACAGACCCGCGCGCAATATGGACCGCCCTTAAAAATAATATGAACCGTGTATGTCATCAGGAGGCATGTTGGTTACGTCAAGGATTTGCATCGTCTGGTATGGATAAAGAGATGTTGCATTATACATTTGCACCTCAAGCGCCAAAAGAGTGGAAGAAGGATATACATGAGTGGTTGTCGAGTGTTGATATCGCTAATTCACTTAAACAATACGAACATGCTAATCCGTCATTTCTATTTATTGGCCCATCCCCTGTAGATTACGACGAGGTGTTAGACGACGGTGAATGTGTATGGAATGAGTTATGCAACTTTGATATTATGAAACATGTGAAGAACGGAAAACATAAGATAGGTATTGTATTTAATACAGACCCGCATGATAAGCCAGGGGAGCACTGGGTAAGTATGTTTATCGATGTTCGCGCGAGGGTGATTTTTTTCTTTGATAGTACTGGCGACCGACCGCAAAGACGCCTGCGCAAATTTATGAAGATGGTACGCGAACAAGGTGAAGCCAATAATATTCCGTTTAAAGAATATATTAACACAGTTAATCACCAGAAGAACGATTCAGAATGCGGAGTTTATTGTATTTTCATGATTATTCATATGCTGCTTGGAAAGATGACCGTTCATGATTTTCTGGATAAGAAGAATAAGCTCAATGATAAGTATATGCAGAGGTTCAGGCGCAAGTTTTTCAATGTGGATGAAAAGGTCCCGACACCGAATGTGGATTTTTAAGAGGAAGGGTTTTAACCGGTCTTCGTATCTTGCGACCTTACGGTCGGACATATAAATTATATAAACCAATCACTGTATGTCTATATAATTTAATATATTAACGGATGTCATCTCTCGTATCGCAAGAGAACAAAGAGCTCCTGTGGGCGTTGTTATCAGAAGAGGGGTTATTTGACGGTATTCCCGAAAATGTAACACCAGAAGAAATAAGGCATGTATTCGAGCGCATTCTCAAAAATCTCTCGGCGACTATTCCATCGCTTCATGCGGCCAAGTTGAAAGAACTGCATTATGCAAAACAACAAGCAATTGCGGAAGAAGATTATGATGCTGCAAAGAAATTGCGCGCAACTATCGATGAAATGGAGGCACCGTTGTCTAGATTAGATAAATTAGAAGGACGAAAAGCACTTGCAATTCAAGCGGAAGATTTTGAGGCAGCAAAACAAATCAAGACAGAAATTGACCGACTTCGCGCTGCATCATTTTCGCTTAAGGAATTAAATAAGATTGCAATTGAATCTCTCGCGGTGAATATTCCAAAACTAGCGAGAGATATAAGTGCAATAAAATTGGGAACGCGCGTATTTCCGACAAAGACGGGGGCGGGCCAAACGAGCAGCGTTGGAACTGCGATGATAGATAGAAGTCAAAATGGAGGGGTTCGAGAGATTTATAATGCAGAAGACTTCCAATCGCAAAAACGGCAAGAAATCGAAATGAAGATGCGAGAGAAAGAGGCAGAGATGAGGTCTTATTTCGAGATACCACGCCCACCAGAGATTGACTTTTCGGACTTTCCGAGAGAACAACGAATTAAAACGAGGGGAGAGATTACGCCAGTAAGTCCGTTAGTAGAAGTGGTACATTTAGATGATACTGCAGGTGATACATCAACGATACCAGTACCAGTAGCGGGTCCTGGCCCAGGTGATGATAGCCCATTTAGAGGAGGTGATGATATGGAGAGACTAATCGCAGAGAGAATTGCAGCACGTCAGAGAGATATGGATGAAATAACGGAGAGAATGAAAGCGTCAATGCCTGCATCTGTGGCACAGCAGCAGCATTCACTAAAAGAGTATGACCCAAATGATTTTGTAGCAGATATGCCTATACCGCCAATTCCTCCAGTTGCATCATTTCCGAGTGAAGAAACACGTAAAGTAAGATTTCAGGAAGATACAGACTCTATATTCCTGAAACTGAAAAGAAAACCGATGGCAGACGAATGAATGATGTTTAATTACAAGAAGTCAAATCGCGACTGTTCTCCACGGCCTGTACGCGGGTCGGCTGGTATTATCGTTCGTCGCCCACGTTCTACTAAGTTGCCCATTTTATAAAGTTCCATATCATAAATAATATGCGTTTCGGGGTCTTCTGCGTACTCTTTACCACTGATGACTAATTTTCGAAGCGCTAATGTCTTTGTTTGTTTATTTAATTTCTTTGTCTTGTCATCCTCTTCGGTAGCAATATTAGGCTGGTAAGCAAGTGTTTCGTCGCCAGTTTCGACACCAAACGAATAGCAATTTAAACGTTCTTTCGCAGTAGCATTGGCATGTATCATACAATCAAACGACGACTCCTTCACAGCAGTTAATATTTGGCGTGTGATGCGTTCTTTGATATTCGAAATTTCATAGAGTGACTGGTCGGTACTCATAGGTGTAGTTCCATCTGTCTTGCTTTTATCGTGCATACGAATATTGAGCGACTCATCATTATCTGTCGCGATTTGTCGTGCAGTAAAACGCATAAGATAAAGAAAAACATCAACTGTTCGCAATTCTTCAGGTAAATCAACATGACTGCAGATACGACGCGCACGACCGATAATTTGTTCTGTACGGACAGGATGCCAATAGGGTTCTGTAATATGAACATAACGAACATTTCGTAAATTGATACCTTCTGCACCAGATGCAGTAATCATTAATATTTTAATAACTTCGCCGTACATGTTATTTGTAAAGCGTGTAGAGAGTTGTTCTGTGATGCTTTTCGGGACATTCTTCCACTTGCTGTTAAATATGTTACGGATAATTTCTTTCTCTTCAGCGCTTTCTGAACCAGTATAAAGTGCAAAACATGGGCGTTCTTGTTCTTCTGCACTCATATCAATAATCCAGCTACCGGCAGATGGTTTAATTTTAAATTGTGAAAATCCGTTTGTTTCGAGTATTAATTTAATGATACCGATGCCTTCAAGTGTGCGAAACTGACTATAAATAAGATGAAGACCCACGTGTTGTTTATTAAGAATATTTTCAAGAAGATGGAGAAATTTGGGGCTGTATGTAGCAAGTTCTTCTGGAATAAGAAAACTGCCGGCACTAACTTTTAAGTCACGAATAGCTTTTGCAATAGAGGCGTCGTATTGCGCTTTGTAGTCCTTTTTACTACTAGATGGTGCTTTTTTTGCAGAACCAGCCATAACTGCCGCCACTGCGTCGGAATGCTCGCCAGTGATTACCATTTCAACGTCATCATCGCTATCGCTATCACTGTTTATACCATCAAGCATATTCTCATCCATAAGGGGGTTATCATGACCTCCTTTTGCGGCTGCCGCCGCTGCCTCTGCTCCTTTTGGTTTGCGTCCGCGTTTTGGCGCTCCTGTACCGTCGGCCCTTCCACCTACATCCATCGCGCGTGCAATACGTGCAGCAAGCATATCTGCAGTTTCATGTAAATCACCCATAACACTTGCATCAGGCATGCGTCCTAATGCAGCTGATTTTTCGATTTCAGATGTAACAGCACCATTATCGTTCGGTAAAGGGCGGCGTATTGACGGCGGAAAAACGAAATTACAAAATGCGCGAGAAAAGATACGATATGTAGATGAAACGTCGTCGTAAATACCACCATCGCCTCCATCTCCGCCCTCGCCTCCTTTCTTTCCGGCAGCGCCGCGTTTCTTTGCTTTCTTTTTCATATTTGACTCCTGATTGCGTTCTAGGTCGCGTACTCTAGAGTAAATTGCGAACTGATAATCACTCATTTCAACTTCAACCAAATGAAAATTCGTTGCAGAATCATATATTGGGAGTAATTTTTCTTGCGCACTTCGAAAATATGATGTAAGACCGAGAATACGACGGATAAAAAGGTCACGGTTCTTTACTTCTAATGTAACTGGGTCGATAAAATAATTATTGAATTCGTCTAACTTATCCGGCAGTGCAGTGAAGGGTGTTTGTTTATTTGTGGAAGCGGATATGACAGAAATACCATTCTCTCGGAGCTTCTGGATAATTGCGCGTTCAAATGCCGCATCGGAGAGAAGACCATTTTCAGTGGATGTTGTATCCATGACTGCAATACTTTCAGCATCATCACCGTTGGCCTGCTTTGCACTGGGGTCGCCTCTCCGTATTACACCACGATACTTAGAAGAAACCGCATCATAATCACGAACAAATCCGAACGGATTACGCGTAATCATAAGTTTTTTAGTGCGAGTATTATAATCCATATAGTCAAATGAAAGGCCTATTCCCCTTGCAAAATTTGCTGATGCGGCGGCGCCTCCACCCCCCGCTGCTTTTCCGCGTCCCGATGTTGGCGCACCCGCCAAGCCAAAAATAGACTTGAATGTATCAAGAGTAAGACGACTTCCGGCACCGCCTCCGCCGCCTGCGGCCCCGGATACACTGCTGCTGCTGCTATCGCCAATTGTGAATACCCAATTATCAATATTACCGCGAAGGATGTTGAATAAGACAGCGATTTCATTCGGATAGTTAATAATTGGTGTTCCGGTTAATAGTACAACTTTTGCATTTTGTGCAGTGAGAAGAAAATGGTACAAGCGATAAGCCATTGACGTTGGACGTTTGAGCTTATTCACGATACGACTTACGAAGTTATGCGCTTCATCGATAACAACTACAGTATTATCAAACGGATTATGGGTATAGCCATCAGTCATACTTTTCAACTTCTCAGCACGAAGACCGTTATAATTAATAAATTCATATTTAGCACTAATCATTTCGTCAATTTGGCGATCAACAAGGATGCGTTGTGCTGGAGTGAGTTCTGTTTCGTAATTGCTGGGTTTGGTCACATTTACCATCCATGCGCCATGAGTTGAACGAATGAATTTATCATCGGGCAACATAAGAATTTGAGATAGAATTTTGGTAAGTTCAGGATTGCCGCGTGAATCGATAAACTCCCAATACTGGTTCTTTTTGTACATTAAATCGCCGCATTTCGACTTCATTTCTTCGATATAGTTCATACGAAGTGATGCTGGTGTCATAACGACAATCTTTTTAAATGTTTTCAATCCTTCTGCGATTGCGATAGAAGAGCAGGTTTTACCACTGCCTAAACCGTGAAATAAAAGAAGACCTCGATATGGCGAATAAATATTCAAGTAATCGCGTACAATTTTTTGATGAGTAAGAAGTGCGACAGATGCAGTTTCATCCCCACCGTAAAGTGATTCGCAAGTAATATCGCTTTCACCTGATGTTAGTTCTTCACGGTATGGGCGGAATAATGCATTAATATATTGGATAAACTTGGCGCGATTATTCATATAAAACTCGGATGCTTGGATTTGTGGAAGTGGGCGTCGTGGTGGAAGGCGTGTTGCGACAATTGTATCTCCGACCTTATATGCAAACATATTGACAGTGCTATCGTCGCGTTCGCTAAGTTTCTTTACGACAGCCTTTACATTTGCAGATGCCGCAGATATAGAACTGGCTCCTGTCGAACCTTTCGCTTTTGGACGAATAATCCGTTTTTTAGGTTCTTTTGGAACGGTGCTGGCATCCACTTGAAGACCTTCTCCTACTTCAACCTCAATTTCGGGCCTGATTTCATCAAACACTGCAGCGGCTTCATTCGCCTCCGCAATTGCCCGTGCAGAGTCTGACTTACTTTGCCTTACTGGTTCATCTGATGGTAAGATTGCGCGTTTTCCTAATTTTGTAGCCGCGGTATCTGCAGAAGGTGCATTCAATCCAGGCAAATCAATACCGATTTCCGGTTCTAATTCTCTAAGTCGAGTATCTTCGCTAATATTGGTGGTACGTTGAGCAGAAAAGGAAGGAAACGGTACGACCGTGCTAGAAGTAACACCTTTTAATTTCGCAAAAATTGCAGCACGGTCGATTTTCGCGATATGACGTTCATCAACAAATACATTTGTAGTTTTTGGAGCGGATGTGGCTGCGGCTGCGGCTCCTGAACCGCTTATTACGTCCTCTTCTTCTCCTTCAATTGGAAGTTCAGGTTTGAACTCTTCTTCGCGTCTCTCACGCATTGTTGCATATCCTGATACATTCTTTGGTCTCCTCAATATATTACTTGGTAATTTACGAGAAAAATGAACGACAACACCTTCTGTATCAGGAACCGGTGATAATACTATCGGCCGTTTATTAAGATTGTATTTTTTTATGGCACTCATATTACTAACATATACCGTTATATTTATTTCGCAATTCTCGCGATTTCTTTGATGGCCATCTCGCACGTCATTTGTTCCGCTTTTTTCTTGATTTTATGCGATGCGCGTGCAAAGAATATGAATGCCTTCCCGCCATTTTGCTCACAAATACGATGAACACCTGCAAATCCATCCGACAATGTATGAAACGGAACTGCGGCAGATGGTTGTCCAATTACTTCATGCAATGGTTGTCCTAAACATAAATACAATCCCATTTCATACCCTGCATCAGGGTCCCGCGATAATTCAATATAATCCGGAGTTGTCTTGAATTCCTTCTGTATCTTCACTTGAAGAATGTTCTTATAATTGTCATCATTCTTAATTAAGTTTGTCCAGTCAATATGTCGCTCAAATACATTCTCAATGAATATCTGCGCAATCTGAAACCCTGGCCCGCAAAGAAAGACCTTTTCAAACCATTTATCGTCATCATGAATTGGGACGCGATTGAAATCCAGAAATATCGCACCAATAAATGCTTCAAACAAACACCCCAATTTTTTCAGATTGGTTCTGGTCTTCTTTTCTTCCGAATGCTTCGAAATAATATACCAGCGGTGCAACCCCATTTCCAATGCGAATTTGCCGATGGTTTCATTTTTGACGATGGCGATTTTCTTCTCTGTCATGAACCCCTCATTTTCTTTAGGAAAACGGCGGTATAGATAGTATTTTGTGACACATTCGAGCACACCATCGCCGACGAATTCAAGCCGTTCATTGGATTTCGTATGCAATGGCATCGCGCCTTCAGGGCGGTCGATGAACGTTATATTTTCGAGATCATTGAGAGCTTTAGGGCGTTTGGTATAAGACCGATGAATAAATGCGCGTTTGTAAAGTTCAAGGTTATGAACCTCCGATGGAATACCGTAACGCGTGAGGACACTTTCGATGTCGGAAATGCTGACTTCGATATTTTCCGTATTATACGGATTAAACACGTACCGGCCGTCATCGACGCGTATAATATCGTCGTCATTATAAATATTTTTGCCGGTTCGCGCGCTTTCGCCTTGTTCCTGTTCGTCTGCATTTTCGGAAATATTTAGAAGTATATTTTCACTTTCGGACCCTTCGGTATCGGAACTACTGCTACTACCGCTACTGCCAATAGACGTAGTAGGAGCAGTCGAGGCAGTAATAGAGGCAGTAGTACGCTTACGAAACATTTCAAATTATACTCCTTACAGATAATATCTATCAACCTATGTATTTAAGCAAAATGTAATCAATTTTTTATATAAGTATTATTTATAATTAAGTATTATAAAAATGACTAGAAAAACGGTTGCTATGAAATCGTCATTGACGAGCAAGGGTTGCCATTTTGGCAGTATGCCCGGTTCTGCACCCAAGATTGGTCGCGGTAGCTGGACCTCGACGGCTTACCGTCAAAACGGTCTCACCTGCGACTGCTTGGGGAAGATTCGCTTCGATACATGCGCAGCCCAGTATCAATATTTGAAGGATAAGAATTTAATCTTCAACTGTAAACTCACCGGTGGTGTGGGTCGTCAGCTTTTCACGAAGAACTGTGCTCCGGCTAAGGCTTAAACTGTCGGAATTGTGTATTTACAGATACGCAAAAAGATAATATAAAAATATTTTTATTATACCATATTTATATAAACTGTAATTATGGTAAATAGTAAGGTTGCACGCCGAGTGTTATTTAATAGCACAGGACCTACGAACGCGATTATGACTGATACGCGTCATGGTGGTGGCGATAAGAAAGGAGGTGCTATTCCTGCAGGAACTGGACAAATGCGTAGTTTCGCAATGCGGAACACTATTGTGGAGCCTGCCAAGAATAAGGCATTTATGTTTCGTTTCACAGAGAGATTGAACCCAGCGCGTCATTCTGGCCCTAAGTTATAAATATTACATAAAACGATTTTCATACTATGAGACAGAGCTTGAGAGCCCAAACAAATATTATAATATGAAAATAGAAACCGACCTGAAGCTTGATTTTAGCGATGTGCTTTTTCGACCGAAGCGGTCTTCTCTTTCATCGAGAGGTGAAGTAGAACTAATGCGAGAGATAATATTCAAGAATGGTTATAAATGGAAAGGTATTCCTATCATTGCATCGAATATGGACACAGTTGGAACATTCGAAATGTATAATGTACTGAATCGACATAAAATCATAACATGTTTCCATAAACACTACAATCTCTCTGATTATGCTAGCTCTACAAGCGTGAGAGATTTAGACAGAAATTATTATATGATAAGTACTGGAATTACCAAGGCCGACGAAGAAAAGTTAGAACAAGTTATCAGATTACTTAATCCATTGTTCGTATGTATTGATGTAGCGAATGGCTATATGAAGGCATTTGTGGAATTTGTTCGTAAAATCCGAGAGAAATACCCACAGTTGGTCATTGTATGTGGGAATGTCGTCTCTCGAGAGATGGTGGAGGAACTCATCATGAACTGTGGAGCAGATATTGTAAAGGTTGGAATTGGAAGCGGAAGTGTTTGCATCACGCGATTACAGACAGGTGTAGGTATGCCGCAGCTCTCAGCGGTCATTGAATCGTCGGATTCTGCACATGGTTTAAACGGGTTCATTGTGTCGGATGGTGGATGTACTACACCTGCAGATATCGCAAAGGCGTTTGGTGGTGGCGCAGATTTTGTCATGTTAGGAGGAATGCTCGCAGGGCATGATGAGTCGGGCGGCGACCTTGTAGAAGATGCATCATCTGGTCAAAAATACAAGCTATTCTACGGAATGTCGAGTTCAACCGCAATGGACCAGTATCATGGCGGCGTAGCGTCGCATCGTTCTGCAGAGGGAAAGACCGTAAAGATACCATATCGTGGTCCAGTTGAAAGTACGATACTTGATATTCTTGGTGGAATTCGTTCAACATGTACATATATTGGCGCAAAGCGTATCAAAGATATACCGAAATGCACCACATTTATTCGTGTTAGCAATCAAGTAAATCAGATTTATTCTGGAAAAGAACATAAGGCATAAAGCATAACTATATGTATTGATAATCATATCACACACTAAGCAATACTGCTGATATGCTTATCAAAATCGATTGTCGAGAGAAAGAATTGTTAGAAATTATGAAACCGACGGATGGATGTTCAACCACTGACGCCCCAGCCCCCGTCGCCGTGACACCAGCAGAACCCGACCACTATATTATGGACCTTGGTGATGGAATAACAATGAAAGTTCCACTTCCGAAAAATAAAGTGAAATCTACCGCAGCAACCATTGCAGTCGCCAAGTCGCAACATCGAAAATCTCTCGGCGCCCCGAATATTAAAACTTCAACGGTCCATGAAATCAAATCCGAGAGATTGCCGCTTGGTGATATTATTCTCCATGATACGACACAAGGACAAGAGAAAGATATAGTCATCTTCGAGAGAAAGACACTCAACGACCTTGCAGCGAGTATTCAAGATGGACGTTACAAAGAACAATCCTTTCGTCTCTCGCAATCTGCAGCCGAAAGCGGATTTCTAACACATCATATCATATACATCATCGAAGGCGACATTGCACGATACGATGAGAGACATACACGTATTACAAGAACGGCACTCCAAAGTGCGATGGTATCACTGTTGTACTACAAGGGATTTTCAGTAATTCGAACAATGAATATAAGCGAAACAGCTGATTTTATTGTACATTTTGCAGATAAGGTAGTGAAGGAAGGGGCTTTAGTGAATTCTAATGCTGGAGGGGTGCAACTTCCACACAAGCAGTACGCAGGGACAACATATAGCGACGTCGCAGCCAAAAAAGAGAGACGAGACTACATAACCCGAGAGAATATTGGAGAGATTATGCTAGCACAAGTTCCGGGCGTAAGTCCAAAAATATCAGCGGCCATTCTCTCGAAATATGGTGGTTCCATCTACGAGTTTTTAGCAGATTTGCATCGGAAACTCAACGATTATGAAGAAAGTGTGTCGCCGGAATTGTCACCACCATCGCCGGTATTCACGCCAGATAATATAGAAACTATGAATAAAAATAAACTCAAACACGTTTCTGAATGTTTCAAGGATGTGGGGGATGGAAAACGAAATATAGGAAAAGCCACGATAGAAAAGCTGTGTTATTTTTTATCATGATTATGTAGTAGTAATTGTATTAGTAATAGTAACAGAGGTTATTTGCGATGCATACAGCTAGAGCAGCAGCACCTGCAAAACCACAAGAGGGATTATGTGAATTAGATTCAACAGATACACATATTATTCTACGTTATACAGAAACTAATAAGAGGACATTAACTCAACCTTATCCTTTTTCATATGATGAATTATGGACCACAATAAAAAATGATAACGTATTTGATAGTACAAAATTAAAAGAGGCTATTAATGCGATAGACAGAAAAGAAATTACGTCAAAAAAAAAGTTTTTATTATTAAGTTCTTTATTAATTCGAGCAGATGTAGGTAAAGATGGTGGCGCACTCGCAACATCAATCTTAAACGCGTCAGGATTGTACAAGAATGATATTGATATCACACTTACTCCAGGTGACCTATTAGATGCATGTAAAAAAGTAAAAGACTTAAATGGGCATATTGTTTGTAGATACAGAGCAACAAGTGTTGTTTCAAGTCCTTCAGGCGATGCATTAAAAAGCAAGATGGAAAATACCCCATTTGGTACGATTACACGTAAAATATTACATGACGCTGGTTTAGGTGCAATTCATGCTTTAAGTGGTGCTCCACATATATTATTGGGAAGTATTGCAAAATATTTCGACCCATCATCAAGAAGTAAATTTGATGGATTTATACCTTATACTAGTAGTAAAAAAAAATTACGTATGAAAATAACTAATGAGGGTATTCAATTTGTTACAGGTGAAATTGAATTAAATGAAGACGCAGTAGGACCTCATGCCAATGATATATTTGTAGAATGTATATCTAGAGATATTAATGGCGTTGAATGCTTTGAATATATATTTTATATATTCGGAAAAGTGTTAAGATATACCCCCCCCAACCCCAACCCAGGGGTTAATTGTCGCGAAGCTGACAGTAATCGAAAAAAGTATAATTTATTGGGAAATGCCATTAATTCAATTTTCTTTAAAAGTGCGGCTGAACTCCTTGATAAATGTATATCTATATTTGGAAAAGGATGGGGGGATAAAGGACAAAACCAGTGCGGCATTCTTCAATTATTGTTGGATATACTAATAAATAATGAGACCGGAAATAATAACGGAGGTATTACTACTCTTTTAACGCACGACGGTCCATTATTATTAACAAACTATTTATTAGGGTCGGTGTTGCCGTTACTATATACATCACGTGACCACGAACAACATATTGACATTGTTGCTTTGTTTTCGATAACAAACTCTTCCATTGAAAATGCAGAAGACCAACTTCGCCTACAAGTAAATGAAACAAAAGAAGAATGGGTATCTACATTGAAGACGTTATATCGATTAGCAAAATCCGGTTCTGTACCAAGGTTGTTTTCCAGACAACGTGTAACTAACATAACTAATGAGTTTTTTGTGGCATTATTTGCTGATATGCGATGTATTTTTGCATATATAACAATTTTAGTTAATATGATACCATGCTGTGAAAAAAAAAAATCAAAAAAAGATAAATCAAAAAAAGATAAATTAGAGAATACAAAAGAAATGATCCGAGAGGCTACATCAAAATCATCTATCCGTAAGAAACATGAACAAAAAATTCGCGATGAGGATGATGATGGGGATGAAGGTCCTCTAATCACCGATAATGACGCAGCAGTTAGAAGAAAAATAGAAATAATAAGTAAGATAAACAAGATAATCGAAATATTGCGTAAATGCACACCTTCAAATATCGTTACTTATAATAGAAATAGTGAGGCGTATAAAATGCCAGACACGCTACCGAGATATATAGAATGTAAAAATACCGACTTATTTGATTTATTTTATTATATCACTTCATATCTGGAACAGGTCAATTTGTTAAATGAAGCTTTTGGTATAGGCGGACACCTAGCGACTTGTATAACCGACGGTGATGGGCAGTTAGAGAATGAAAAGACTAACGAACGTCATCCAGAGGACGAAGTTGATACCCAACAATATACTGAAGAATACGATAATCTTCAAGCAGCATATGATGCGTTACAAAGGTCTTATATGAATGTAGAACGTTGCTGCAATATACAAAAAATCTCGGTCCCAGGTGAAGAAGATGAAGAACCGCATTTAGTGGGTGACGGGGGAGGAGCTAATAATGATAGTGAATTGAAAACATATCGTAAAACTACACACGATTATGTTATTACGGAATTAGACAAAAATAATCAGGAGAATGCGATTAAACTTAATCCCGATACATACAAGAGAATAAAACATACCAATCGTAAAGATTCGATGCATAAATTTATTATTCCAATGATTGGAACTGTTTTCATGTGTGCTTCAAAATTTCATTTACTAATTACACTTACTATATTTCAGGCCGAGAGACGCGAAACAGCAAGACAAAAAATATCAGATATTACTACAGCCACCGTGAAAAAATATTGTAATTCGTCATTTGCAGCACTTGCTCACGGAACGACAGGAGTTATCATCACGGCTGGTGGAGCAAAAAAACAAAGTGGCGGCGGCAAGCGTGAAATTACCATGCCGGATGTGTTTATGGATAATCTTATTGATAGATGGTCGAATATAGAAGAAGCAGACGCAGAAGAAGAAGCAGAAGCAGAAGAAGAAGAAGAAGAAGAAGATAATTTATTATCATTATCATATGATGAAATAATCATAGGGTCAGGACCACACGGACAAAGTTTTTTGGTACCCAAAGATGTATCACAAATGAAACCTGTGAGATTTTATCAATATAGTCAGGATAGGTTATCATGTTGTTATAAATTTACTAGGTTTTCTGTTCCTCAAATACAACCGGTCACAAAAAACGTGCCCATACTTGCGAGTGAATACTCGGGTAAAAGAACAAGACACACACCACCAAGTTATGACACATCACCAAGTGATGAAAACTTTGTACCCCACCAACCAGTAGCCAGAACGTTATCAACTCCTTCTAATTTTGCTCCTGGTAATTTTAGACAAAATATTAGTTCTATAACGATAGAAGATACTAATATAAAAAAAGAAGAAATAACCATAGACTTAGATATCGTTTCCCAACTATCTGATGAACATGCAGAATTATCTGAATTGTTGAATGAACCGCATATTAAAGATAAGTTAAAGCAGTTAGGTTTTATTCATTTTCTTGCTGAAGATGTTGCAAGAAAATTATGTGGTAAGCGGGAAGGGATGAATATGGATGTGTTATTTGAGACTGAACCGGAGTTTAAAGTATTTAAGGATTTAATTAGTGGAATAAAAAGCCAAGAAGAAGGGCTTCAAGGATATATAGATTTTTTTAATACGATTAGTAATCGAACTATAGAACGAGAACAAGATGATGTACCTGTTGAAAATATTATCCGCAAGGTTATTGAGTTTCAATATGACTATTTATCATATTTGTTATTTTGGAAAGTCCTTGAAGAAATTAAAATTTTAAAGTGTGATGATAATATTACTGATTACCTCTTCGATATGGTAATGCCAAAAAAAGGTGACAACGATGTAGATTTTTCGTTTTATGCATCTGCATTTACAGAATGCGCAAAATATATGCCTGAATTAAGAATTGTAACTATTGGTAAATCAAATGAAATATTCTTTAATCCAGCTATTCATGGGTTTTGTAGTGTCCTGTTTGAATTGCGGAAAAAATTAGAACAAGGGACTGCTGGAAATGGCTCACACATGCAAAGAAATAGGATTAGACCCGTTAGTAGTTTTCCTAGAACATATTCAACTGAACGGGGTTTCCAGTTAAACCAACCTTTCGCTGCTGCAGTTGGGTCTGGAGGCGGGTTTGGTGGGAGCGGCGGGTTTGGTGCGAGCGGAGGCATGGGCTTCGGTGCGCCGTCGAATGTTGGAGTGTTCGGCGCCAGTGATAGTTTCGGAGGCGGGTTTGGTGGGAGCGGCGGGTTTGGTGCGAGCGGAGGCATGGGCTTCGGTGCGCCGTTGAATGTTGGAGTGTTCGGCACCAGTGATAGTTTCGGAGGCGGTGGTGGGAGCGGCGGGTTCGGCGACACTTCCCCTGCTGCTGCTGCTCTTTTTATTGCTACCGCTGCTCTCACCGCTACTGCTGCTGCAGATAGAACCTCCTCATACGTGCCTGAACTGAATGAGCACTCAATCGGAGATGTATCCGACTATTTACGCGCAGTTATTAATCGTTTAGGTCTTGTTTGTGAATATTCAAAAGAAACAATTAAATCTACTGTCGAAGAAGTATGTAAAGAAATTATCGATTACGATAATTTCATAGATAGTCGCTGGCTCACACAACGCCCTACTACAGTCGATACAATCACAACCACCATAATAAAATTAGCTGAGGGCGGTAGTGAAAGTGTATCCAGCAGCCAAATTGAAGGGTCAATTCCTAGAGATTCACCGTCGCCTGAACATAGTGGTTCCGCCTTAACTCATAATGATGAATCAATATTAGGAAACATGCCTTCCCATGTTGGTACGTTCTCACCACCACTACGACCACCATTACAACGGATGAGTTCATATTCATCAGTAGTATCATCATCATCATTATCATCATCATCATCATCATCATCATCATCATTATCATCAAACAGTAGTAGTATCTTTGGTAAAAAAACGATGGCACAAGTTAGTCCTACTGCAAGTAGGACTTTTTTAAATAATGGTTATTATGATGTAAAACCGTTGTTAACCTGTAGGCAACAAATGTTACAAGCTAATGCAGGAGCAGGAGGTGATATGGGATTTCGATATAATAGTATCTGGGAATTATCTGGAGGAGGAGGGATAAGAAAAAAAGCAAATGAAACTGATAATTCATCATTAGAATACAATAACGTAAAGAAAACATTACGAAAAAAACAAAACATCCAAAAACACAATGACACTAAAACGAAGGTGATAAAAAACATATCAAAATATAAAACAATAAAGAAGCCGAAAGAAAAATATGCAAAAAATAATACAATAAAACGCAAAAGCTATTATAATAAGTAAAACAATTACGTTGATTAAACAATCGTGAATAAAATAATCTAATACTAAATCAGTATTACATCATTTACATGAACGCCATTTTACCATCAACAAACCAAGACAATACCGACACGCTCGCAAAATACGTAGTTTTAGGAATATTCCTCATTCTTGCGCTCGTAGCAATCCAGTATATTTTCCGTAATCAAATTGGTATGATTGAAGGTCTTGCCAATCGAAATTCAAAAAAAGGAGGCCTTGATACGGATCCACTCGAAGACGAGAATGATGGAGATATTATTACAATCGCCAAGCGACAGGAAGAACTCACAGCGAAGACCCAAAAATCGCTGAATATGGACTCACATTACAATCATTACAACAAAATAATCGAGAATATGGACGAGTGGGTGAATGCAAAAATTGTGAATTCTCTCAAAAACGTCTCTCGGGAAGTTCATGGCGAAGGTAAAATGGAAGACATCATTCGACACATGAATGAGTTAAACACAATGAATAAGTTCAAGCTGACATTGGAAGAATGCGCGAGGTATATTGATACGAAATAAATAACAGTCATAGAGAAAAGTTGCAGTGAATGTCGTCGTATGATTACAATATTTCTTATGAAAAAACTCTCCAACACAACATAGCATCATAGTCCCAGATTACAATTCTCTCGATACATTCATTCGTATTCAATTGTGTGTCGTCGATGAAAACCTCCCAATAATCACCACCATCACCAAATCCGAATTGCTCACTACGCGCCCATTTTCCAGCATATATAAATGGTTTGGTAGTAAAATACCGCCAATCTTTTCGCCTGAGTTCCGGAACATATTCCCACGACTTTCGTGTTGCGTAGGTATATTCATACCGCATTTCTCTCGAAAACCCGCCGATTGGCATCCGAAAACATTCTATTTCTTCCGGGTCTAGTCGTTGAAATGCCGACATTGTAATAACAAGTAATATAATACATAATATCCGTTTATACATGTTATTATGTATTGATTTCGTTTATAGGTGTATCAACAACGATACAAATTCTATGCAGGCTTGCGCGCCTTTCCCCACTGAACATCAGCGCCACGACCGCGTGAAACGGCATCACCGGCGTACATTGAGTTACTATATTTTTCATTTGCGGCAGGAACTCGCATAGGAACGAGCGCAGAAGTATCAGACCGTATGGCATCAGGGCGAGTTCTGTCGATATACGCGCCGGATGCAACAACCGATTCGGTATATTGTCTTCCCCCCCAATTCGTATCCATAGGATTATCGCTGTATTTCATGGTAAGTTCTTTCTCACGGAACGCAGCATCATGTGCGGTATAATCCCCCATATTGAAATTGAGTGGGTCAAACCCGTCATACATTTGATTGTTAAATGGAGGGTTATCGCGCGATGCATCCATCATTTGAACAAGAGCGGCGGGTGCCGGAGAATACGGAACATTCGGCGATAAACCACCCTGTAAATCGACGGGGGAAGGTCGCATTTTATAAACGGCATTACCTTGTGCATCATATGAATACTGCAAGAAAAGAACCGGGCAACGAATACCGCGACCCCTAAGCCACTCCATAAATTCAGAATAATCGTCTAAACTCTTAAAACGGATTGGATTAACACCCGGGACCTTCTCTACCTTGGAATTGTAAAGAAAAATTTCGCTCCCATGTTGGATTAAGATATTAGGACAACGGTTCGTATTTAAAGCGGTATCGGCAACCGACTGCGCAGCAGCGGTATCAAATCCTTCAGTGCCAGCATTTACGTCATGTTCCCTTGATGCCGATGTATCGACGGCCTTCGAATTTCGCAATTTTTGCGCGACCTGCGCATCTGGTTCAATATTTATAAACCCTTCTGGAAGTACTGCTTTTGATGGCGTGATATATGTGATATATGCACCAATCAAGAACAACGCAATAATAATTACTGGTAAAACTTTTTGAAGTTTCAGAATAGGTAGTAAAACAGTGCTTTCTTTCACTATTTTTGCCGAATTTTCTTGTATATATTTTGTAATAACTCCAGACATCTTATATATTACAACGATAATTATTATTATTCTCTTTATATTATATAAATTAAGAAGATGATACAAATTATCGATGTAAAAGAGAACCAAAATATAAATGAATTTAATGATGCTGCGAAAAAAGCACATGACAATCCAGACACGCATGGCCTACTTGTTAAAATATATGCCGACTGGTGCGGACATTGTCGAAATATGAAAAAAGATTGGGATAAGCTGGTCAATGAATTAAAAACACAATATCAGTGTAAAAAGCCAGGATGCATTCTTACCATTGCAAATATAGAAGCAGTAAATTTGGAGCCATCTGACCCGGTCTTGCAAAGCCTGAAACATATACCTAAAGATATTCAATCTATCCCCACGATAATGTATGTAAGAAAAGGGATGCGTAGTTTAGAGTATTCGAATAACCGTGTATATTCAGACATGATAGATTGGATTATAGGCCATAAAGATTTTGCGTTGGTTCGTAAAAGTAAGCATCATAAACATAGTTCAAAAGGATTACGAGGTATTACAAAGAAGGCGCGTATTAAATTTCAAAAGTTTCATCGCAATACTTTGAAACAGTTCCATGAAGAAATACGTCGGCATAAGAAAAGCATTAAAACCCGTATGCGGCCCACACCGGCTGCGGCGATACATTCATCACAATTGCAGCACTCGCAACAGCAACAGCAAAAATATATACCCGGGTATTTACGAGAATAATAATCGTTGCTACTAATATTTTTTGTAAATGTATAATATAACCAAATTATACATTTAGAATTTGAAATGCAATCCAACGTCGCGGTATGTCCGCTCGCTTCGGTGATTTTAACCATGGTAATTATTATTAATATACTTGATATTTATTTAGTCGGGTTTCATTTTGCGATTATATTGACGAACCTCCTCATTTCGGTGTTCTTTGTTTGGTTGGCAAATAAGACATGCGATAAGTATCAGTGGGTATCTTGGTTGATTACTGCTTACTTCGTGATATGCATCATTGGTGCAATGGCGATACTTACGGACCCAGAGCGGTATCAGAAAACATCTGCCGAGACACAAGGAGATGACAGACAAGGAAGAAAGAAAAAGGTGCATTTCAAAGAATAAGTGAATATAGCCAACGAGGCGTTGAATATTATTCGTTATTCATGGCTATTCTCAAAGTAAAATCAATCCGTGCATATCGTAGAAAGAGGTACAGACCAACAACATTAATTGTGATAAGTGAAATTCGATAATCCATCAAAAGAATGGTATTTAGAAATTCGTATAATCCTCCCCTGGATTGAACCCAGTTGTAAAGGATAAACAAACACCAAACATATAATGGCGAGGCGTGGGCGTAATTAATATTGACTGGCATTCCAGTAAAACAATTTGTTTGGGCTATAGATGAATATTAAATATACCATTCAATTTTATGCATTAAAATCAATCTAAGTATAAAATTGAAATAAAGAAAACAAGAAAGGTTAATCACAAAGAGCTTACGTATAAAGTAAAGAGACATGAAAAAATTCAAGATTGTAAAAAAACCGGCGACAGAGGCGGCGGTAATAAAAACACCAGTTGAAACAAATACCAACGACATGTCATTCCGTCTCATTGATTTCAATGTATATGATTGTGTTCCAGATACAAATACACATTCTTCAGCATCCGACAATGGAAGCAGTAGTGGAGGGGATGATTGTTCAGTTGCTTCGGCAGGTTCAGGTGGCTCTGGAAGTGCATATCGATATCACGGTGCGAAAGGAGAAGGGCGACCGATGACAGACACCAACGAATTTCGTATCCAAATGTTTGGCATCAACGAACAAGGAGAAACATGTTCTATCTTCGTAGATGACTATCATCCATTCTTCTATGTAAAAGTGAGCCAACAATGGACCAATGCTACCAAAACAGCGTTCATCCGCGACATCAAGAAGAACTTAAAGAGCAAATACTATGAAAACAGCATCATTGCGGAAAAATGCGAAATCGTGGAGAAGCGCAAGCTATACGGGTTTGACGGCGGAAAAAACCATAAATTCGTGCTTCTCGTCTTCAAAAATACGACCGTGATGAACCGTGTTAAGAACTTGTGGTTTCATGACATATTCACACAGCGTGATGGTAAGACACGTGCGCTCAAACCCGACGGATACCAGTTTGCAAATACGAATACGTATATCTATGAAGCCAACATTCCGCCTATCCTGCGTTTCTTCCACATTCAGAAAATCAGTCCATCGGGTTGGGTGACATTTTCCACGAAGAAGACGCGTCTGATTGAGAAATATACGACAACTTGTCAGTATGAATACCGCTTGTCATTTGAAGATATCATTCCCCAGAATGAAAAGGAGACGGTCGTCCCGTATAAAATATGTAGTTTTGATATTGAGGCTAGCAGTAGTCATGGGGATTTCCCGGTTCCCGTAAAAACATACAAGAAACTTGCAACAAATATTGTTGATGCAGTGATTGCAAAGAAATCTGCGCTTGTAGGGGTAGCAGATGAAGAGATTAGCGACGATGAACTTACGCACATGATTTATACAGCATTTCAGTATTCATATCAAGGCCGTCCAAAGTATCCAGGTATAGAAACCATATACCCGAAACGTCGGCCGAAAGAGGTGGATATGGTGCGATTGTGTCGTCTGGTATTATCCAAAGAACTCCGACACCTGATTAAACAAGAAGTTGTGGCACAGGAAAATACGATTGAGCAGTTATTCCTTCATATGGCGGCAACTGCAAAAGAGGAGGCGGCGAAAGCGGCAGACAAGACAAACGCGAATGCCAATAACAATGGCGGAAGAAGTAATGAGAGTGACAATGATAGTGAGCAAGACAGTGACGACGACGTCCCGGAAGAAGAAGCAGCAGATACGAATGCTTACGGTGCGGATGTTGTGCCTTCAGGGTCAAAGATGAAATCCACAGTTACTGCTACGTCGGCCGCCGATCTCTCTGTAAAATTAACAGGTCTCTTGAATAACAGCAAACATTCCCGCGAAACAAAAATCAAGATTGTAAGCGACACGCTAGGGTCGGTATTTCCAAAGGTCGAAGGAGACAAGATAACATTTATCGGTTCAACGTTTGTGAAATATGGTCAAAACGGCAATCGACCCTACCTAAGTAACTGTATCGTTCTCGATACATGTAATAATCTAGATAATGAAGTGCCGAATTCAGAGATTGAGAGTTATAACACGGAGGCGGAAGTGTTGCTTGCATGGACACGACTTATGCAAAAGGAGAACCCGGACATTATTATTGGATACAATATTTTCGGTTTTGATTATCAGTTCATGTTTCGCCGCGCGGTGGAGACTGGATGTTATGAGGAGTTCTTGAAATTGTCGCGTAACCAAGATGAGATATGTGCGAATGCTGGAGGAGCGAACGGCGGCGGCTTCGTCAATCCAAATACCGAAATAACCGCAGATAATGTTGCAATCGAACAAACAAAAATCGCTCTTGCGAGTGGGCAATACGACCTTCATTATATTAAGATGACTGGACGACTTCAAGTGGATGTATATAATTATTTGCGTCGTGATTTCAATCTATCGTCATACAAGTTAGATGACGTATCGAGTTATTTCATTGGCGACACTGTAAAAAATGTAGAATATCATGCGGATACGGATACAACGCGTATATATTCGGCCAATCTTCTTGGACTTGAAGTCGGTAATTTTGTGAAGTTCGAACAAACGAACCATTCGACTGATTTGTACAAAGACGGGCATAAATTCAAAGTTGTGACAATTGCGGGAGTTGGAGGCGGTGGGTATTTTACTGTAGAAGGTTGTGCAACACCTGATATGAAAATTATGGTACGGTGGGGTCTCGCTAAAGACGATGTATCGCCACAAGACATTTTCCGAATGACAAATGAGGGTCCTCGCGAACGCGCGGTCATCGCGAAATACTGTATTCAGGATTGTAATCTAGTGCATCATCTTATGAACAAAATCGATATCCTTACTGGTTATACTGAGATGGCAAAAATCTGTAGTGTTCCTATCAGTTTCTTAGTGATGCGTGGTCAAGGTATCAAGCTCACGAGTTATGTTGCGATGAAGTGTCGTGAAAAGAATACGCTTATGCCGGTGATAGACAAAGACAGAAGTGAGTCGGGGTACGAAGGTGCGATTGTTCTTCCTCCAAAGTGTGGTCTTTACCTGGACAATCCAGTTGCATGTAATGATTATTCGTCACTATATCCATCCTCGATGATTAGCGAAAACTTGTCACATGATAGTAAAGTATGGACGAAGGAGTACGACAATGATGGTAATCTTATTCGTGAAACTGGTGAGGCGGAATATGATAACCTTCCGGGGTATAAATATGTTGATATCACATATGACACATATAAATGGACGCGTCCAAAATCCGCAACAAGAACAGCAGCTGCAGCTGTAAAAGTGAAATGTGGTACAAAAGTGTGTCGGTTTGCACAGTTTCCTGAAGGTGAGAAAGGGATTATGCCGGCCATTTTGGAAGAACTTCTACTCGCGCGTAAAACAACACGAAAACTCGCAGAAAAGCAAACCGACGCATTTATGGCGAATATTCTGGATAAGCGACAGCTTGGCTATAAGGTGACTGCGAATTCGCTATACGGGCAGTGTGGTGCAAAGACAAGTACATTTTACGAGGTGGATGTGGCGGCATCAACTACGGCTACTGGACGCAAATTGCTTACGTATGCGCGTCGTGTGGTGGAAGAAGCGTATGGCGATATTCTCCTCCCGACATCACATCCAAAATATCCTATTGTTCATTCAAAAGCAGAGTATATCTATGGCGACACGGATAGTGTATTCTTCACATTCAATCTCGCGACACCGGAAGGCGACCCTATTCGAGGAAAGGATGCGATTGAAATAACGATTGAGCTAGCGAAACAAGTTGGTGATTATTCGTCGAAATTCCTGAAAGCACCGCATGGATGGGTATATGAGAAGACGATATGTCCGTTTGCACTTCTGCGAAAGAAAGGATATGTCGGTGTATATTACGAGCAAAATCCAAATAAGGGAAAATTGAAGAGTATGGGTATAGTACTGAAGCGCCGCGATAATGCACCGATAGTGAAGGAAATCTATGGTGGGATTATCGATATTCTAATGAAGGAACAAAATGTTGACCGTGCTATTCAATTCTTACGTGAAAAACTGCAATACATGATTGACCAGAAATGCCCGATAGAGAAGCTGATTATCACGAAATCGCTACGGTCGGATTATAAAAACCCGCAGCAGATTGCGCATAAAGTGTTGGCAGATAGAATGGGTGTGCGAGACCCTGGTAATAAACCAAATACTGGCGACCGTATTCCTTATGCGTACATTCACAATGAAGCCAAGGGTGCGCTTCAAGGGGACAAGATAGAGCATCCGGATTATATACATGCAAAGAAACTCCAATTGAATTATTCGTTTTATATTACAAATCAAATCATGAAACCGGTTCAACAGTTATTCGCGCTCGTATTGGAACAATTGCCGGCGTTTCAGAAGAAGAAGGGGCGTTTCTTGGATGCAATCGAGACAGTGTCATCCACGATAGATGACCCAGTAAAACGTGAAAAGAAAATAACAGAGATGCGGCACAAGGAGGTGAAATCTCTGTTATTCGACGAGTTTCTGGTGAAAGCCGATAACTTAAATAAAGGAAATCGCGCAATTACGGATTGGTTCGGTGGCGGAGGCGTAAAACGCGGAAAATGAAATAATAAATGATACAACAAACACGCAATATTTTTAATCTACTTCCATAATGTCGTCGTCATCGTCGCGCCGGTCATCGCTATTACGATTAATCGCCATATAATTCACCGTATTTACAATATCTTGGTATATTTGGTCATTATTATAATTAATAGGCAAGTCATAAGAAAATGTCATGTGGTTATCGTCGATACTATCAATGGACATATTCGCTGGTGGCCCACGTTGTATCGGTGGTTCGCGTGGCGGCACTAGCGGCGGTGGTATAGCCGAAGGCGTCGCCGGCGCCGACGTTGCTGGACGATATTCGCGTATATCATTTCTACACATAGGACATGTTGAATGATTTATAAACCATTCTCTCAAACTACTCCGATTAAAAATATGATTACATCCACGTATCACGGTTATTTCACTGTCATCATTAAATTCATCTCTCGATATAGGACATGTTGCATTCACTGGAGTTGTGATATGTGAAAAAACAGTATTTAGGGTTGCCTGTCTAATCTGTTCATTTGTTGGGGGTCCTACAGCAGAAGAAGCATTAGATACAGCGCCATTTATATTTGGTCGAATTGCAAGTGGAATTGTATATAACATTGAAAAAATATTATTGTCGGCTCGTGGTTCTCTCGCTTGACGCGCAATATCAGTATTTAAATACCTAGATAACATTCGTGGTAATACATCATTAATCCTTTCAGCTAATGCAGGTGATTGCGGTGGTGCGGGTGCGGGTGCAGGTGCAGGTGCAGGTGCGGGTGCAGGATAAACCTGTGTAACAGATGGATATGGCGGTATATTAATTTGATTTCCACGACCATGTTGTACTTCGTTATAACGATTATAATAGAAAGATTGTCGAACAAGAGTTCTAGTCAAATTCTCTCGTAGCGTTTGTTCCATATGTGAAAACATTCCGTTGGCATTTGTAATAAAATCGTTATATCGATGCATCATATTGGTATATTCATCCATATATATTTGTTCATCTTCCACTGCATTATAATATTGGTCTCGGTTAAATCTCTCATCATATTCACGTGTATATCTATTTTGTCGATCATCACCGCTGCCACCGCCGCTGCCACCACCAGCACGACCACCACGAGCACCGTCTTCACTATTTTGTCGATGGAATAAGTTATTTGACATGTCTTATGATATCAATACATGATTATCTTTAATAGTTTCTATATCGGTTTAACTGTTTTTTACGTTCCTTCTCTCGACGAAGATAATTAGAACGGCTAAAGCGCTCCGTACTTCTACTTTTATCTGCAGAGATGCACATACATAATATAAAGAAGATAACGAAGAATGAGCCCGACATAACTAAAAACTCTCCAAGAATAAGAGGCATGGTGGCGTGTTGTATATACGTATGCGAATAACGTGCAGATAATTCACCTTTGCAAAACCAGTATCAATTTTATGATAATAAAACTTAAATGTAATAATAGAATATTATGTAAAGATCTATACATCCGATAAAAATGCAGATACAGAAAAGTGAAACCAGGTTCTCCGATTTTGCAAATAAAGGTATAACTGGACTTATGAACCTCGGAAATACGTGTTTCGTAAATTCATGCTTGCAAGCTCTCTCGCATACGTATGAACTCAATCGGTTTTTGAATGATGAAAAATACAAGAAACGCCTTACAAAAAAACCGGATGCAGTTTTACTAAGTGAATGGGATAAATTACGTACGCTGATGTGGAGCGAGAATTGTATTGTATCACCAGGCGGATTTATGGCGTCGATGAAACAAATCGCTCGCCTGAAAAATCAAGAACTCTTTACACAATATTCACAAAATGATGTTCAAGAGTTTCTCGTGTTTATGTTGGATGCATTTCATACCGCTCTCTCGAGAGAAGTAAATATGACAATAACTGGAAGCGTGAATAATGATAAAGATATTATCGGGAAGAAATGCTATGAGATGATGCGCCAAATGTACACTAAAAACTACTCTGAAATGTTGAATTTATTTTATGGAATACAAATGTCAGTGATTACAGATATAAACGACACATCTAAGGTATTGAGCATATCACCAGAACCTTTTTCGATTATTTCTCTTTCAATACCGCTTGTTGAAATACCTGATACAGGAAAAACACGAATTCCTACATTATTCGATTGTTTTAGTCATTATTGTCAAGGTGAAATAATGGAAGGAGAAAATGCATGGTTTAATGAAACAACCCAACAATACCAAAACGTCAAACGAGGTATGATGTATTGGAATTTGCCAAATATTATGATTATTGACCTGAAACGTGTGCAATATACGGAACGCGGACCAGTAAAGGTCGGAATTCCTGTAGAAATACCTCTCCGTAATCTTAATTTAAGTTCATTTGTTAGTGGATATAAACGTGAAAGTTACATATATGACTTATACGCGGTATGCAATCATCACGGAAATTTTAGTAAAAGTGGGCATTATACTGCAACAATTTGTACTGCAAATGACACATGGTATATGTTCAACGATGAAAATGTGAAACAGGTTGAAATGAACGGTGATACGATTACAAGTAATTTACCGTATTGTTTATTTTATCGAAAACAACAAAATAAAGTAGAGGTAGCACCGTAGAATATACACGCATTATTATACCACCAATATATAGTTATTCATTATTTCGTTCTTTTCATTATTTTCATTATGTCTGTACAACCTACAAAAACCGCATCTCCGCCCCCTCCCGCGCGCCCAAACGCGCCAATACCCGGTATGGCATCTCCAGCAAATGTGATGCCGGGTGCAAGCCCTGACCGTGTTGGTTTAAAACAGGTGAGTAGTATATTTGAATGGATTGATGGAAAGGTCGATCAGCATATTAATATGCGCGTTATTATTTTGATATGTGTTGTTATTTTTATGGTGTATTTTGTAATAAATGCTTTAGCTGGTGGTGGTTCGGAGAATGATACGCGCGAAAGTACGCTTTTTGCCAATATTTCTGTTCTTGAAATATTCTTATGGGCAATTTTTATCGTAATTGTCGTAATAAACGGATTTCAGTATTTCTTTAATACGAATATTACTACAGAGTTATCAAATATCCTTTCAACCAATCCGGAAATCGTAATATCTCAACTGATACCAACCGAACCAGATGCAGTTGGTGGAAGCGGCGATTTAGGAACAGGTCCATCTCTCAAAATGCGAAAGCAGGTATTCCATATCCCGGCAAATATATATGATTATGACAATGCGAAAGCATTGTGTTCGGCATATGGTGCAACACTCGCGAATATTGACCAAATGGAAGAAGCACAAAAATCGGGTGCAGAATGGTGTTCATATGGCTGGTCTGATAACCAAATGATACTTTACCCAACACAAAAATCAACATGGGAAGATTTACAGAAGAGCACCGATCCTGCGAAGAAAAATAGTTGTGGGCGACCCGGTATCAACGGCGGATATATGGAAAATGCAACTATGAAAGCGGGCGTTAATTGCTATGGTCCCAAACCAGAAATCAACCCAGCATCGTCAAAGTTAATGTCAAGTATTCAGAACTATGAAGCTGGGAAAATGTTAGACCCACTTCATGAAGCACGTGTTCAGCAAATGAAGAGTAAAATAAATGATATCGTGATTGCACCGTTTAATAAGGGTGCGTGGTCATTGTTGTAATGTAGAATAATGAAATGAGTTATTTATAATTAAATCATTTCGTAGTAGTATATAGTATAATAGTTTTGCCTATAATGGGCGATGAAAGAGGTGTGATAACAAGAGAAGATGTTAATAATAAATTCAAAATAACATTTGATGATGGTTCGTCGGTATATAAAATCGGTACAATTTATACAAGTTCATCCGTTAAAACACAACAGTATATATCTGATATATTTGACAATAAAGAAAGTAAAGTTACCGCAATTGAAATAAATGCTGGTTGTGATATACCATTTTATACAAATAATACAAATTTTAGTCGGGCTGGAGAAATATTAATAAATACATACCTTTTTAAAACTGGATTAATTTTCTCTAACTTACCAAATTTAACAAGTATTACAGTGGCTGAAGGAAATGCAAATTTTTCATCAAATAATGGAGTATTATTTTCAAAAGACGGCACTATATTATACGCATATCCCCCCGGAAAAACGGGTGACAAATATAACATACCATCAACTGTTACGAAAATAAATTGCTTGTCTTTCATGAATATAAGATACCTAAAAGAACCAGTAATACCAAATAATTCATCGGATACAGTATGGATAGCGGCGTTTGCGAATGCTACGAGTTTGACAAAAATAACAATACCAGTTAATATTACCACTATTTATCCTTATGGATTTGCAAATTGTAAAAATCTTACCGATTTTACACCATCAAAGAATAATAGATATTATGCAGGATATGCATTTTATAAATGTATTGGATTAACGACCCTCACTTTACCCAATCATCCCGATAGTAGTTACTTTATTTGGTTTTATAGTGGTTGTTTTTATGACTGTACGAACCTTCGTTCTATTACTCTTCCAAATAATACTAAATTTCATGAATTTGGAAACATCTTTTTTAACTGTACAAGTTTATTATCAATTACGTTACCAAGTAGTGTAACTATAATACCTAAAAATACATTTTACAATTGTACGTCATTATCAAGCGTAAATTTTCCAGACACATTGAGCGAAATACATACATTTGCATTTGCTCTATGTAGGCAATTACAATCAGTAAATCTTCCAAGAACTCTCACGAAATTAAAAGACGGTGTATTCGGTATTTGTACTAGTTTGGATACAATAACTATTCCGAATACTGTAACAGAAATAGGTATGGGTTGCTTTAGTACATGTATTAATTTAACAAGAGTTATATTTGGAGACGGTATAAATGTAACAATACTAAATGCAGCTATGTTTAGTCGTTGTATAAAACTCAATGATATTACAATACCACCAAGAGTTGATACATTAGGGTCAAATTGTTTTTCTGGCACACCGGCACTTACCAGTTTAGTTTTTCCAAACTCGATTAAAACTGTTGCAGAAAATGCATTTTCCACTTCAATTGTAATAGATTTTAATTCACCAACTTTGGCAGCTGTAATTCCGCGACAATACTATAATGCTGGATTGAAAAGCTTATACATGTCATCAATTGTATTAAATCAATTACAGTTGTCACAAGGAACGAAAACTACATTATATAGTGCTTCGAATGTAAATGTTATTTTATTATCAACAGCGCCACCAAATATTCCTCCTATTCCTTCTCCGCCGATTATTGCAGAAGAACCCCAGGCAGAAACTCGGGCAGAATTAACAATGGTAGAACCTACCCCAGCACCAGCACCAGCACCATCACCATCACCAGCACCAGCACCAGCACCAGCACCAGCACCAGCACCATCACCTACTATTGTTTCAGTATCACAAATAGCGGCAAGTGAAAATATACCTACACAAGATACAATGACAACAACAAACTTATCAAGTTCATGGTTAGTTCGTATTATAGTTATGATTTGTATTATTATACTATTATTGGTCATTTTATCATTAACGCCAACATTATTTACATATAATATTCCATTTTTATCTAATAGAACAAACTCTGTATAATTATTATGTTTATTGTATATAGAGAAATATCATATATTTATAACTTCGCGATGTCGTCTCTTTCTATGAATAAGGTCCGTGGTCGCGCGTTAAACGCCAACACGCAAAACACCAACAATTTTTCAATGTGGATGGAGACGCTTTCGCATAGAGATTATCCACTAACACACATATCAAACCCTACAAACAATGCACTGATTACATCCAATGGAGTTAAGAATGTTGCAGTAGCACAACCAGGTATCTCGTATAATCAGGCACGCTTAGATGTGTCAGGTTCGGTAAATCCAACGAGATGGACGACCGGGCAGATAATAAATACGATATTCTTGGCAGGAAATGACCCATCATTAAATCAAATCGATGCATCTACAAACGGTATATCAAGTGGAAGAGTAGCACATTATATGTATACGCCACGTTCTAATAACTCTAAAATAATCGTAGAATATGATGCTCTTTATTCAATTACTGGTAATAATGGTGATACATATAACTCATTTATTTATGTAAATGATACATCTGGACCTAATCACATTGCAAGAAAATTACAACATTTTACAAATCATGCTGGAGGTGGTACGCGGAGTAGTGTAATATTCCCGATAACCGGTTCTTATAATAATTCGAGCTTTAATACTATTACATTTAATATTATGCTAACAAGTTCTACGGAAGATAATAATGGTGCAGGTACTGCTGATGCTATAAACTTTTACAAATCAAATTCTGAAGCAAATCTTAAAATAACCGAAATATCTTTGTAATTGATTTCACTTATTTATCATGTAAATAAACTCTCATAGGTTTATTTACATTCTATTCTATTCTATTCTATTCGCGTCCGCACTCGTTTGGTTGAATTCATTTTCTTATTCGTTACACGACTACCATCTCTTTTACGATGTCTTCGCGTTTTTACATCGTGTTGTATTCTCTCAGTGGGAGTAACAAGACTTAATAATGCATCAAATATATCCTTTGGAACTTGTTTCCTCTTATTATATTCGTCATCACTGTCACTACTACTTTCGATGCCGTCCATTATGTCAGGGTTTGCGAGTGAGTCATTCAAAGTCTTATCTGAAATCATGTCATCCTCTGCTGCATCTATTTCTGGCACCTCAAATGCATAATTACGAGGTCGATGTAATGCTGGCATCATAAATAAGCCCGCAGGAACTGCTAAATCACGAAACAAGTCACTGAATTTTTCAGGAATAAAATGTTTATGTGTTTCATCACCGTTGGCACCGCCACTTTGACCGTGCATGATACCATCGTCGAGAGATACGAATAGAGGAACCTTTTGTTTAAACAATAAATTATCAATATGATAACCTCCCCCAATCATATTTCCCTCTTTATCTTGATGAAATACCAAATGTTGGTCTGGATTAAAATATGGACTGATGCTTGCTTTCGTCATTATACTTGTAATAAGATTAGATTATGATTTATAATATTGCACGCTATTATTTACCTTCTTCATCTGATGTATCTGCACCCTCGTCTGCACCTGCACTAGAGGCGGAACCTGATTTTGTATTATAGACCCTCTTAATTTCCATTGTCATTTTTGTTTCTCGATTTTTCTTAATATATGCCATGATTTGCTCTACTTGCTTTCCATTTGTTATAAGGTCTGTCAGGCACTTTTCAATATACGAAAGCGTTAGCGGAGCAGTATGCTTTGAACTAACGAATTTTAGTTTTCCATCACTAATATTAACAGTCGCTTTACCAAGTTGTTTTTCTTCGATGATTTCTAGTATTTCGTCGTTAATGACAGATTTCTCTGTGCGTATATCGCGCACTTCTTCCGCAGAAGTCTTAATCTTGTTATCCAATTCTACCCAACGTTTGATTTTCATTTCGAGTGTAGGAGGAGTTGCATGATTGGCTGTCATAATACTCGTAGGATTCATAATAATATAACTACGAATGTTAGCGTAAATATATGTATAGTAGTAAATATAATCGTTATACGTTTATATCTATTTATTTTTTATGATTACCTACGACGACGGGTACGACGAGACGCGCGACGGAAATCAAACGACTTTCCGAGAGAACGACTTCCAGACCTGCGAGATTGGAGGGCCTTTTGTCCCAAATAAAGACCTAAAGGAACTAAAGCAGTTTCAACCGCCGTTAATAAACCGGGGACCATACCACCCTTCTGGTTCTGGTTCTGGTTCTGGTTCTGGTTTTGCTTCTGGTTCTGTGACCTACGCCCCTTACGCTTTCTTCCACCAACGATAGGGCTTCCCTTCAACGAGGTATATCCTTCAGCCGCAACAGCAGCACCAAGAGTAGCGCCATTTACAACAGCCGACTTAAGACCAGGGTCCTGTGTATCCAGTGCGGAACCTTCTAATCCACCAGCACTACCACCAGTCTGAAGAGCACCACCTAAAAGCTTTGATGCAACTTGAGCGGCCTGATTAATTGTTTCATTGGAAATAGGAAATCCAGCACCTTGTGTCTGTTCCTGTCCCTGTACAAGTGAATTAACACCAGAGGGGTTATTAGAACCACCAAACTGGTTCTGGTTCTGGTTCTGGTTTTCAGACTGATAATCTAATTGGTTTTCATTCTGCTGCTGGTTCTGCTGCTGGTTTTGGTTCTGCCGATAACGACGAGAACGAGGATTTTTTGTACGCGATGAGGATTTTCGAGGCATAATAAACGTTATATAATAAATATAGAAATAAATTACTAGCTATATGTATAAAATGAAAGCATTCTCTTTTTTATTGTTAGGACTGTTATTTTTAGGTAAAGCCGATGCATATCCCATTCACGCCAAGACAGATGCACATTTGGCACAGCCGCAATATCACGGAGCGGTGGTAGTGGTTCAGAACCCTCTTGAATGTGACGCATGTTTATTGTTGGCAAATGGCCTAAACCAGACAGTTCTTCATAATCCTAAAGTTATTTCCACGGTAACCAGCGAATTGGAAAAAATATGCCAAGTTTTACCTGCAAGCGTACAACAATTATGTATTACGGCAGCTGTTCAAGCCGCCCCGAATTTGCTAAATCATCTAGGTGATATGATTGCTACAGAAGGTTGTTCCGATTTAGGAATATGTCATTCAAAATTACATCTTCATCATCCATAAAATCGTATTATATTCGTATTAATTTTATTGCGTCATACTAATTCATTTGAACGTATAACGCAGTTCTCTACTACATCACAAAATGGAAGTATATCATCCAAATGATACATTTCAGTTTGATAAATTACAATTATCACATCCACAGCATATTATGGGCGGTTCATATATGACGCGATTTGCATATTACGAAAGCAAACAGCCACTGTATATCCAGTCACCAAAGACCTTATCAAAGCAAGGAATTGTTATTGCTGGAAAAAAGGCACATATTGATTTATTATTAACGGCGAATGACGTAGATACAGAATTCATCGAATGGATTACAAATTTAGAGAAAAGGGCCGTTGATTTACTTTATGAAAAGAGACATATGTGGTTTACTCAAGAGCTTGACCACACGGATATCGAAAATTCATTTACGTCGCCTCTACGAGCATATAAAACCGGAAATTTTCTGTTACGCGTGAATTTAGAACCAAGTCGCCATATTACTGCACATGTTCAGCCATTTGTTTGTAAAGTATTTGATGAACATAAAAAAGTCGTACCGGTAGATTATATTAAGGATGAAAGGTCAATTATTTCGATTATTGAATTTCAAGGTATAAAATTTACATCGCGGAATTTTCAAATTGAGCTACTCTTACGGCAGGTATTAGTAGTATCGGATGTTCCATTATTTGAAACATGTGTCATTAGCTCTAATGCACCCGCATCAGCGCCTAAACATATTGCACCATCACAGGCAGAATCTGTGTCATTTACCGACCCAGCCATTGAACATAAAGATAAAGAAGAATATACAAGTAATATTAACGATGATTATTTAGGGCCACTTCATGATACAGAAAAAGATAAAGAACATGAACATGAACAAGAACAACCATTAATTGATGAAACAGAACGGTATATTGCTGAACGCCCGCAATTAAAACATTTTGAATGCATGGAAGTTGATATAGATTTCAAAAATATATCTGATACAATCGATGTAAATGAACCTTCGTTTGAAGTTCCGGTGCAACATTCATCAACTATGATAAAACAAGGCAGGTCCCAAAGCCAAGGATTGTCGAAACCAGAGCAGAAAAAATCCAATTCCATTACATTAAAAAAACACAAAGACGTTCTTTATGAAATGTACAAAATAGCCAAACATAAGGCAGCAGAAATGAAAAGAGCGGCGATGCGCGCATATTTAGAAGCAAAAGAAATCAAAGCAAAGTATTTATTGGATGATTTAGATGATTTACATTCAGATACTTCCGATGATGACAGCAAGAATTGACATTAAATACATTATTTTATCAGTTATTTTATATACAATTAAATTATAAGAATGAGTTTTTTGTCTGATTTAGAGAAAACACTTCGTGCAAATCACATTCTTGTGATTTTGGGTGCGATTGTTCTTGTATATGCCGTTTATACATATTCCGACCAAAAGTTCGTTGTTCCTTACGAACCTCTTCAGGGTGAAGCAAACGGTCGTCCGAATGCACCTCTCGTCGCAAGTCAGCAATCAAACCCGGTTGCTAGTGGTGGTGCCAACGGTTTTACCTCTCTTGATGGTATGACCAGTCAAGGTGCTGCCCCCGCTGGTGCTACAAATCTCCCCGTCGCCAATCCGTCTGACCTTCTCCCCCGCGACACAAATAATCAGTGGGGAAGCTTGAACCCATCCGGAAGCGGCGACCTTCTCGGCCAGAACCTTCTTTCGGCTACCTTCTTGACTGGTATTGACACTATCGGCAACACCATGAAGAATGCCAACCTTCAGTTGCGTTCAGAGCCTCCTAACCCTCAGTTGAATGTTGGTCCCTGGAACCAGAGCACCTTTGCACCTGACCTCATGCGCACTCCTCTCGAGTTGGGCTGCGGTGGTCAGTAATTTGCGATGCGTTTTTACCACCATTATTCATATCAACATTACTAACAATTTACGTAAGATTGATTTTCAATATTACGTAACAACTCACTCATTGTATCTGCATTACACAACACCGATATAATAGTGTTGGCATATATTAATTAACATTTTACATCGATGATACCCATTCTCTCGACACTCGTCATATTATTCGTAGTGATTGTACTTTCTGTTATTATCATTAAAAATGTAATCGTTCCTGCAATTGTGAATTACCAACACGGCCTCCTGAATAGTTCTGATTTTACGATTGACGAGAGTCTGATTTATGGACTAGGCGTATTTACAAAGCGTATGCGGGTAAAAGGCGAGTTATTATTCGTTGCTATCAACTCGGATAAAACTATAACACCTCTTGGTGCTAAAATAAATCACTGCCCAGGTAAAGACAATGAAGGTATAATTCCCGCGCGTTCAATATTACCGAATACATATCTCTCGAAAACGTCAGATAAATCCGCAGGAGAATGGTGGGTTATTGCCGGGCGCAATATCGCTGCCGGCGAAGAACTAACCATTGATTATACACACACACCTGAATTTATGCAGAAACCTGACCCAAGTTGGCGATGCCTGTTATAATCTCTCGATATATATCATATCATTGTAGTTAGCTACTATTAGTGAGTTCATCAGGTTAAAACATTTAGTCGTACAATCAATGAAGATACTCGGGATTGACTTATGTCATTATAGGGATATATTCGGTATGCCGAGAGAAGGAGCACATTCTTATCGCTTATTTGATATTGCAGTCGTGGATGTCGCGGCGACAGTTGTAGTTGCGTTTCTCATCTCTCGGGTGTTTGAGGTGATATTCTGGAAATCTCTCGCTGCTTTGTTTATTCTCGGGATTATTTCACATCGCGCGTTTTGTGTCCGTACAACGGTGGATAAGTGGATTTTTTCATAATGTGAAGGAATAAACTATAGTTATAAATTTACCTGCTAGGATAAAACAAATATAAAATTAGAACATTCAACAATAGGATATATAATTTAACAATAATAATTATTTTATATCATTAAATATATTATTAATTATTGTTAAAAATGTTGGTGGCTCGTGCAGCAAGCGATAGACCGCATGGACCATTTAGTATAAAGCGGTACCCAGTAACATTTCCAATAAAATTTGGCCAATGTTTTTTATCATTAGATGGCCATGGAGGGAGACGAGAAGGTGGTCCAACTGATACAAGAAGTGTTGAAGCGAAGATAAAAAAGACTTTTGATACATCAGTATTATCGACTACTGCGAGCGCAATCTCTGCTGAGGTATTAGAGAAGACCAACATGCAGGGTCCGCGGGTTGTTCTTCCTCCGGTTCCGGTTATTGATGAAGAAATGACCATGACCCACGCGGGTGGGGTTCAATTTTCTGTAGCTAGGGTAATGGGTAAAACCTGGTCGCCTGGGCTTTCGTTCCGCGCGGGCGATACTGCTCCTGCTTCAAACTTCACATTTCGTCTTCCGATGATCGCCCAATATATGTCATCAAGGTGGAACTCGAGTAGTGTAGATAATAATTTATTAGCTATGGAGGGAGAACTTCTGAAGGAAGTTAAAACACTTGATATATCATGTAGAATTGTTTATCACAAAGAAGATAGTTCTAATCGTGTGTTGACGGACGAAGACGAATATTATCATGTTTATCTTGTTACTCAGGCCAATTTTCCAGATGCATTCGGTCGCGTTGTTCATCCTGTACCAAACCCGGGTGAAGATGTAGATGAAAAGACTGGACTACCAAAGCGCTTCGCAACGTATGGTGCTGTTCCATTTAAATATTATGGATTGTTCGTCGTTGCAGTTAGTGGAGGCGGACTACCGCAGGAGTGTACATTAAGTGGCAACCATACAGTATTGACTAAAAAGACATTTACACTTGATGGAGTAGATTATCCAATGTATGCTGAAGACCAATACTTGCAAAGTTTTAATCTTATTGCTTGGGAGAATAGAGAAGACGTCGAAGAGAGAATAGGTGTTTGTAATGGGTTTTTAAACCCCCGTACTGGACATATAATTACCGGTATGGAAGAGGCATGGAAAGTTTTCAAACATGATATGAATGGACCCATACAAATATTACGGCGCGCAATTTTCGTACAAGAAATTACACATATAGAAACTGCAATATTACTTAGATCATTCGCTTATATTCACCAAGGAGTTATGGACTCGGCTTGTAATTGTCCAGAAGATATTCCGGAAGCCCCTAAGGTATTAGATTCCGTAGAAGATAGTTTGGAGGAACCTATGACTCATGAGGAAATACGCACGTATAAAGAAGCAGACTTTGCATTTTTTGAAGAGTTGTATGCCGAACGACAAACTATGCGCAGAATAGCAAGGAAAGGAATAGCAGGAGCAGCAGCAGCAGCAGCAGCTGTAAAAGAAGCAGAAGAAGTAGCAGAAGAAGTAGCAGCAGAAGCAGAAAGAAGATTATTGAATATAGTTGAGGTAGGAGAGTTAATCCAAAGAACAGAAACGGTGGTGAGGGAAGCATCACAACAGGCGGTCGATGCAGAAAGAGAAGCAGTAACAACAGAAGCAGCATTAAACCAACGTATTAAAGGTGACCAAAAAATACAGAGATCATTATTACAGGCAAAAAAATCCGCACGTGGAGCATCAAATTCGATAGTTATGGCAAAGTTGGCATGCGATGCTTTGCAACAACATCTAGATACATTAGAAACAGCAGCATCAGCAGCATCAGCAGCATCATCAGCACAAGAAGCCCGACTTGAAAAAACCGGAACCAAAGATAAACGCCAAAAACAAACACAAGGCGGTACGCGAAAATTACGCAAACGAACAACCGTGAGACGAAAGAAAATAATGCGTAAAACAAAGAAACGAACATACAGAAAGAAATCTCAAAAACGAAACAATCGAAAATAAAACTTATTCTCTCATTATATAAATACAAAGGCCATATTCGTTCGTATTTATATCATTAAATAAATGTTTAAAACCAGCGTATTCGGATATATTATTATTATTTTTATTATTATTGTGTGTCTTAAGATATACCAAGAGTCTGATGCATTTCAGTTAAAATGCATTGTTTCAAAAGTAGATGGCAATAAATACTGCGTCCGCGAACGTGCAAAATTAGAGCTTGCAGCAGATCTCCTTGCAACTGTAACCCAGAAAATGAAAAAGGTTGTTAAGCATATGGAAGAAACCTATCCCGACCGAGAGAATGTAAAACGTTTAGTAAAAAATTTTCGACCGGAAAAGGTAAGTGAGACACTCCCTACAAGTGAATACACTGCATATAGTGAGAATAAAGGCGAGAAGCTTGCGTTTTGTGTTAATACAACGAAGAAAGGAAACAAGCTTATCGATGAAAATACACTCACATTTGTGGCTCTGCATGAATTAAGCCATATTATGACGGAAAGTGTCGGCCATAAAGATGAATTCTGGAACAATTTTCGGTTTCTAATCGACGAAGCCCAGAAAATCAAAGTGTATTCGCCGGAAGATTACAAACTCAAACCGAAAGAATATTGCGGAATGACGATTAATGATAATCCACATTTCGACAACTAAGCGCGTTCCGCCGCGCACCACGGTATGGGCGGGGGTTGAATGGATTGGATAGATGGGGTTTGATATGCGCGGCGGAACGTGCTTAGACCTCGTGTAGGCGACGTAACTGTAAGAAAATCGTATTTGGCGACCGTCTTTCATGTATTGCTTTAATATCAGATGGACGTGTTATACTTGATACAAAATCTCGTTCGACATCTGTAATTCGATACACATAATTACTTCGCGCGCCTTCTGCAAAAAAAGATACATACGGAGGCATGCTTTCGGCATCTGTCCAACACCAAATCGCGCGTTGGATATGATTATGTCGAAGTGACTGCCATTCTTCAATGGAACTATATTGATACATCAATGGGAACGCGGTATCGTGTTCGTAGCTTTCATCTACGAATGTAACAAATATATCATCAATTGGTATCGATGATGAGTATTCAGGTGTTAGTAACTGTTCGTAAATGGATGCGCCGCCAATAAACCATACCACATCATAATTCATGGCATACTTTTGTATTTCCGAGAGATTACGTATAAATGTAACTCCTGGTTTTTTTTTATTCGCCACAAATGTAATTCCATCATCAGTATCAGTTTCGGCGCGGTCATCTGGATGGTTCAGTGCCGAAATAACATAATTATCACGAAAAGGCAGAGGCTGTACATTATCCGGAATACTTTCCCATGTTTTTCGCCCCATAACTACTGCACTATTATAAGGAAAAATAGACGACCTAGTCATTTGTGAAAAAAAGCGAAGGTCCCTTTCGATTTTAGGCCATGGCAATGTCCCTTTAAATCCTATTCCTCCACCGCGGCAAAGTGCAACAATCATTTTGAAAACAGGAGGGCCTCGCGACATCGTATGCCAGTGTGTGCGTGCGTTAATATACTATAGTAGTATATGAAAAAGTGTTTATTATATAATTATAACGTTATCTTATTATATAATACAAATAGCATCTTACCGGCAGCAGACGTAACTCAATTTTCACTATCAACACATTTATTCTTTGATGACGAATATGCATTTGTGAGTCAAGTTTATGGTCGTCATCGCCGTCTTCGTTACAGAGAAAGTTGCTCACCGTTCGCTATCTAGGGGCGGCTCAAAAAAAATTAAAATTATCTAAGCATAAACGTAGAACATACAAGTACCGTACATAACTGAAATAGTCAAAATATGATAATAAAGTATAATCTTCTTATCATATAATAATAATAATAATGGAACAAAATCTGGAGTCAGATATTCCTATTTATAAAATATGTCATATACGTTCGCCTGACATAATTCGGCATACCGAAGACCCAGCGCTGTCGTCAGCTTTAACACCAGAATATAATGTAATATATGTATTTTATGGAAATGTAGAATTCTTGACATATGAACAACAGGTTGTGAATTTAAATGAACTATTCATAAAAGAACCTAACCATCCGTTATTCAAAAAGATATTTAGTGAATGTGAGTTATTAATCATACAACAAAATGATATAAAGGTCGTGTTCCTTCCTGAGAGAATTTATGCAGATGACTCAATTGAAACCATCAAAAAAAAATTCCTTTATCTTACAAGAGATGAAGTGGGCTTATCATATGCTGAGTTGTATTTATTTTGCAAACAAACGAAACGTATTACAACGCAAATGGCATACGACCAAATTACATCAAATGGTAGGCTTGAAATGACATCTGTTCGGGTTCAGAATTACCTACTCAACATAGACAATTATTCAAAGGATGAAAATGCAAGACCGCCAGATTGTTTTTCAAAGCATAGAGAAGAGCCAGAGTATATGAAACTTGGAGAGCCGACATCAGAAAATTATACCTATACAAATATTGCAAACTTAAAATTAGAAGAGAAGCATAGAATTATAAATGTAGCATTAGGACAAGAACTAAATATTGCATCATCGTATGGATATCCTTATGCGGTCAATCCGTTCGATGCTTTGAATGCCGATCCATTTTTAGAAATTCATGCTGGTGAAATTGTAAATACTTCAAATAAGATGGTATTAATAGATTATGGTCTTTTTATTGATAATACTATCTATTTGGTATCAGCAGAGGATGCATTAACATATGCGAAAGAGACGTCATTGGCGGCGATAACACAGGAAACTTCGAGGTTACAACAGACTAGTGATGGTGGTGGTGCGGCCGCAGTTGTTGAACCCGCGCCATCTGCTCGATTTGGAAAACCTATATACGAGTCATACATGGTTTCATTATACTTTCCGTATCTATTTGCATTTCGAGATAATAGACCGCGCACATCTCTCGAGCAAGGTTCTGCCGAAGCATCTGGAGAGGTCGATCTCTCAACAATTCATTCGCATAATACTCTCATGTTACATAGACCATCGCTCTTTGAAGCAGATAAACGAATTTTGAATGATAAATTCATGAGGCAGACTGCCAATATCAAACTGTTATACGATATATATGAAAATCAAACAGAGCCACTTAATTATCTAGATAGTGGTATTCGGGGCGTTGAGCTTATGATACACCCCGAAACACCGTACAACCAATCTCTCGACGCAATATTCAAATTAATTCATTGCTCTGAATATATCCCATATATTAAACATAATCCAGGGAAGAAACGTGATAATATATACAAACTTCATATTTCTAGTATTAGTCGAAGCGGACGTAAAATTCCTTTCCTTCACAAAGGGGATATATTTCGCCTTATAAAGACAACAGCGCGAAAAAAAAGTGTAGCAATCTTGAGCAACTTTAAATACAAAAATAATGATGCGCCTGACCACAAAGCAACAAATTTACCAATACAAATGTTATGCGAATTTTACCCAAATGGGTCGATTTATATAAAATTAATCGTGAAATTTTCATTCACGACAACCGAAATCGAAGAAATTATAATGGCGGGTGTAAATCCTATTCTTCGTATTCTTAAAGAACACGTAGAGCAGGGAGGATTTCAAATGAACCTCTTTACACACTTACATGACAGACAAATCGAACTCATTAATCTTGAATATTTTGCACAACTTCCAATTACACGCAATATTGAAATAAAACAGATGATTAAGTGTATATCGAGTGCATTCAATGAAGTTGAAGGTAGTTTGAAGAAAGGTATTGTTCTTAGATATAAACGTGTAAGTAATTATAATGAAATGTCAAGTCAGGATGCATATATTATCGAAATGATGAATAAACGACACAATGACCGTGATATTATTGATGGATTGAAAGATAATTATAGTTTAACGGATCATGATGCGCGCGCAAAACTATCGGCATTTTTATCATCATTACAAACGCAACAATTTTCGCGGTTTAGAGGTGGAAATATTCGCATAAAAAACAACCCGGGGTTTCTGACAAAAATAACAAAAGGGGCATATAATAATATAATCACAGTGGAAATAACGAATATTAATAATATATTATATCTTACTAGTTTGCACGCTTACATCGACAGTATAATTCGCATATATCAAAATCCAAGTACAACCAATGTACCTTATGAAAAAATAGTAGAGTTATGTTCTAATAAGGCATTTGCACCTCCTTCCGCGAAAAAAAGCACATTATTATCCAACCCGTCGCCTGTTTCTGGTGCTGCTGCCGATGCTGCTCCAGTTGATGACTCTCCTATGTCTTCTTCTAGCGTCGTAAGTTTTGTATCGGATATGCGACCTAAGGCAGTTGGTGATATAGTTCAGAGTGATAAAGAGGAGTCGATTGACTTAATGGAAGAAATCGTACATGTTATAAAAAAATCAGAAAGTTCTGCTAGTGCAGGCGGTGTTGCTGCAAGCATTAAAGAACCGGTATTTGGTTTTGAAATGGAAAGGCCGAAAGAAGAAGAAATCGATTTATTTGATTTGCTGCAAGACGAAAATGATGATGATGATGATGGTGGTGGTGATAGTGCGCCGACTAGTGCACAAGGAGGAGGTGGCGGTCGTAGCGGCGGCGTCGGCGGTGGAGGCGGATCTGCTGCAGTGGGCCAATCGGAACAAGATGAGCCGGAAGAAGATCTCTCAGATATTACTGGAATGGAACTTGCCAACCCAAACCCTTTTTCAAAACGTATTCAAGAACGTGACCCGATTATACATTTAAACGAGGATGTTGGTAAATTTAATGCATATTCGCGAAGTTGTCCATGGAATGTACGTCGCCAGCCAGTAATATTGACTGATGATGAAAAGGCGCGTATTGACAGAGAACATCCAGGTTCATATTCACAAAGCATAACATATGGTTCTGACACAAGCAAACAATATCATTATATATGTCCGCGTTATTGGAGTTTGAAACATAATACAAGTTTAACTGAAGAAGAAGTGAAGTCTGGAAAATATGGTTCAGTCATACCACATGATGCCAAAAAAGTTCCATCCGGTGCAACTATATTTGAATTTACTGATAAAAAGTATCACATAGATGAGAAAGGAAACTATAAACAACATTATCCTGGATTTTTAAAGAAGGATGCTCATCCAAAAGGTCTATGTGTTCCATGTTGTTTTTCACAATGGGATAAACCAGCTCAAACTGCAAGGCGAGCTGAATGCGAAAGCAAGAAATTTGAAAAAGTACGTATGCTAACGCCAAAACCACCTATTATGGCATCTGATGATGTTATGTCATCCGCCCAAAGTGATGCTGATGTCAATACATCAGAGCCTCTCTCATATGCTGTATTAGGTGGAACAGAAGCAGAGGCTGGTGGTGCATCGGCTACCGTTCCTCATGCCACTGGAGGTCTTATTGGATTATCCTCTCAAGAACCTGTGAAATTTAATGAAATAAAAGACGACCGCATTTTGAGTTCGGATAAATTCCCACTTGAAAATAATCGTATGGGGTATTTACCGGTTCAACTGCAAAAGTTTTTATTCACTGACAACCGAAATTGTCAAATAAGTATAATGAACGCATCAATAAAGAAAGATACACCGTGTTTCATACGACGTGGTGTTGAGACAAACGACCATCAATCATTTGTATCTGTTATAGCGTATTATTATAAGGACAGTCTAGCCAAGGAAAAACCGACAGTGACGGTATTAAATGTGTCGAAGATGGCGGCAGACTCTCAACAACCTTCGCAGGCAGTTGCGGGCGGTGGCGTCGCGGGCGGTGGCGCTTCGTCACTAATAACAGCGTCTTTGGAACCCATGCAAATAAACCCAGGAATGAAAGCGGATGACCTTGTAAAAATGGTAACAGATAATATACAGAAAAATTCAAGGACGTTATCTAAAAGGTCTGACAAACATTCGTTCGCGGGATCTCTCGCCACTGCTTCTGCAGCTTCTGCGGCGGCCGCTCCGATTACTCCAATAGCACAAGAACCTGCGGTTGAAGATTTATCAGACGATGATAATGAACTTGTTATGACTCCCCGCAACCCATCGACGACTATGGCGGGAACTCCGCGTGTGCTTGGCTTAAACGCGACTACGAAGAGTTTAGTTGCAAATGATAAAGGGAATATTCCGACAATTCGAGAGATGCGTTCTATTATCATACAATCTCTCGACATCGATATGTTCATAACTTTACAGAATGGTACGTTGGTTGATTCATTTTATAATCCCAACAAGGAAGTTCTTGAGCCAGACATGGTTCGTAAGTATTCTGCATCTGTAATCTCTCGAACACTTCCAAAGCCAACCTTCATCAGGATATGTAATGCATATGAGAACTTCATTGCGTATCTTAGCGATGATACATCTCTCATCGACCATACCTACTTATGGGATATTGTATCACGACCCAACGAGAGATTATTTAAACAAGGCAATAATATTATTTTGCTTCATATTCCAGACGATGATATTACAAATAATGTGCAAGTAATATGTCCAACCAACGCATATTCCGGAGAGACATTTGATATTAACCGTCCAACCATTATTATAATGAAACGCGATGTTTATTATGAGCCAATTTTTATATTTACAAGTAGTTCTAATGGTAAAACGAGTTTTCGCTGTCGATTTTCAATGAAAAGTAAAACATTAATGCCTAAAATAAAACATATAATTGAGAGGATTAGGGACTTGTACTTTTCATATTGTAGGCTTCATGCAAGTCAGCCGCGCGTGTTTAAATACAAAATGAACTTGCCAGCACAAGTCATTGCAAAAATAGTGAAAGATGCTGGTTTTAAAATCAACGCACAAGTCATGAATTTCAATGGTAAAGTTATTGGATTACAAATATCTCAAGCAATATCAAAGTTAGTAAGAATAGACCCTAACACAGTTGCCAGGAAATATTATGAACGAAAATCCTGGAAGGGTGTAATACCAACTGCTATTTCTGCACCTTTGACGGCATCATATATAAATAGCGGTCCGTCTGCTCCTTTACCACCTGGTATTGCAGGTGGTATTGCGGCCGATACCGGTAATATTGGAGGTACTGGAATTGAAGATACTAAACGGCCTCCGCCGATGGTAATGATGAATGAAGACGAACTTTGGACGATGAGTTATCATCAAACTCTCGAGTTCTTGAGAGAAGTTGAACGTCATGTTAAGAAAACAACAAAAAAGCAACTATATTGTCTTCCAAAAGCCAAAGTAGTCGAAGAAGGTTTCATTGTTGGAGTTATTACAGAAACGAACCAATTTATTCAAGTGAATGTGGAAAAAGACATACAATTAAACCAGAATGATGGTTTGGAAACAATTACGGAAAGTAAGCATCTTATTGCAGACGAGATTGTTGCTACCACCCCGAAGAATGAAATGGCAGACAAGACACGCGAGAGATATGTCAGAAATATTCGCCTTGAAACAAACTTTTATAATGTATTCAGAAATACCGCTCGGAATGTATTAAATCGCCCAGAGAATAAGGCAGTTAAAGATGAGATTGAAAAAATTATCGGGTCAGCATTTGTTATATATACGAATAAACTGTCACAGGTCATCGCGCATATGAAGAAAATACTGTCAAAACATATATCATTTATTCGATATAAAAAAAATACATTGAAAATGGTGGGAGAAATTTCTGGATGCATAACGAGTGATGATAATACATGTGGAAGAAAGAGTTATTGTCTAAAAGAGTATGGTGGATTATGTAAATTACTTCTTCCGCAACGCAACCTGATGTTTCCGGATATTGATAATCAGATTGCATATTTCGGAAAGTTGGCGGATGAGATGATACGATACGAACGTGTGAAACTATTTATGTTTGAACCGACGAAGTATCTATCGTTCCAAGATATAAAGTACAACCTTCGAGAGAATGAAATCATATTACTTGAGACTTTCATTACACAAGAGTATTTCGAAAATATGGAACCGGCGGATGCTAATCCATATATCCATCAAACAAATTTTTATACTGTTGCGCCAAGTAATGCCGGAAATCAGAATATTCAGCATTATGACCCGGTATATCAACAAGAATATGTCGACAGATACCTTGAAATTGAAACAGGTGCAAAGCGAGGTTCTGCACCTGCAGTAGAAAAAGAACCAGTAAGTGAAATCGGAGGAAGTGGTGATGGTGCAGAAGTCGCGCCAATATCTGCAGATGCATTTCATATAAATGAAATCAATCATGTCCTTGATTTTTGTCAGGAAGTATCAAAGCGTAGAATAACGGTTACATTGCGTAACATGTTTTTTCCGAAAATAAACACATTTGAAATCATGTTTTCGAATGAAAGTAAAGAATGTTCATTTGATATTATTTTGACAATATTACGCAGTGTCGCACAGAGTGCGTCAAAATGTCCGAGTGGGCATTCATGTATTCGTAAAAGCGCGGCATTCTCTATGCAAGAAGAAACAGGAATATGTAGCAAATGTCGTACAACAATCGGACATGATGAAACAGATTTTGCGTGTCGTCAATGTAACTATTTTATATGTGACAATTGTCGCGTACAACATGTAGATGAATTTGCTGGTATGACGGTGACCCGAATAAAGGATATTCTAGTAACAGAGTATGCTAAATTAGCAGCACTAGGTTTAGATAAGAAACTGACAATGATAATAAATGGTTATGGTATGAAACAGTATGCGGATATCATAAATGAGGGTCGTGCAACATTATCGCAATTTATTCAAAGTGAAAATTATTTTCTAACAAATATTGACTTATGGCTTCTTGCATTATATTTTAAAATACCAATGGTATTTGTTTCACAAACCGAGCTTAGCGAAAATGGGAAGAAGTATATGGTATTGTTTGGTGATGAAATGACAGAGAGTTATTTCTTTATTCAACCATTTCAAGTTACACAAGACGTACCTTCACGGTTTGGATTGATTGAGATAAAGGATAGTAGAAATATGTCATTTTTGAAAATTCCACTATCGTATGTTTCGCCGGAATTACAAGAGAATATTCGCGTAGATGATGATACGCGTATTTCTCTTGAAGAGTACATTCGTACATACAAATTAGGGAATATGAAACATAAGAAACGTGTTTTTAAAATGATGAAAAAATCCGAAGGGTCAGCAAATGCGGAACCGGCAGATAAAAATGATGCACAAGAAGTTGAAGCGGAATAAACAAAAAATAAAAAGAAGATATATTAAGACAGTTATGAATTCCCATCAACTTCAATCGATGTATGTAACAGCAGATTTAGTAACACGTAATTCAAATTCTGCACTATCACTCGAGCAACTCCGCCAACTTCAGCAACTTCAGCAACAGCCTCAATCGATTGTACCTCCTATCACACCTCATCAACAAGAACAGGTTAATGTAAATGATATTTTTGAAATACCAGAGTTTGATACGCCTGTGATATCAAATCCACGTACGCAACAAACAATAACGACTAATTACAAAACGACTGTAGGTCCTTCGCCAACAGGAATAAATCTGATTAGTTCAATTAATCAGAACACAATGACTGATGTTATGAAACAGATAGCGAATGCGACATCGAATGCGACATCGAATGCGAACCAAAAACAAAAAACACCGTCTGTTTCTACAAAACACACTGAACAATCAATACAAACCCCAAAACAACAATTACCACAACTAGTATCATCAGGTTCAGCATCATCCGCAGTTGGATTACAACAACCGGTTGCGAATTCTTTAAATGGGGTTAGCTCAACTGATATTTCTACTGTAGTAGTAAAAAAGAGTACTACAAAACCGAAATGCAAAAATACAATAAATAAAAAAGTAATTGTCGAAGATGAAGACAAAGACAGTTCAGTTGATTATGATGACGATGACCCGGAAATAAAAAAAACCAAACTTTCATTGTTTCATTTTGCAAAAGATATCACTTTCAACTTGATATTTGCAATACCGTTTTTGCAAAAGGCGAGATTGAATGCAATGTTACGAGACCCGACTTTAGCAATAACCCAAATCGAACGTATATTTGACGAATTCAAGGACCAAATGACACAGTTTGAATTAGAATCGATTAAAAAATACGTATGCGAAGATGGAATAAGAGACCAATTGAATTATATACTAGAAAGTGGTTTTAATAAAATTTTATCAGATGGTGTAATTGATATCAATGATGCACCACAATTCAATCAGCTTGTATTTTATATTATCAAGTCATTTAACGATATTAATGATGGTAAGGTATATCGATTTTATGTTTCTCGCGAACATGTTATGTTGTTATTGCATTTTGTTCTCAAGTCGGTATTTTCACTTACATTGAAAGGACAAGAGGAACAAATGGCTATAGGGTTATTGGATACTAGTTTTAAACTAGTACAATTGGAGGTGTTGCCGATTGTTTCGAAGCGGTGGTATCATAAATTTAGGATATGTAAATCTGCAAAACAGATCGAAGATATTATTGAATGAAACTATTTAGGAAAATCGAGGGTGTGCGTTCTTTTTTCGCGAAAAGAACTTAAAGATATTTTCTTTGTATAGTATGTGAAGGGACGTTCTCCTCTTTCACATCCTAGAGCCATAGGATTAATCATTATTGTGATGTAACATTTTACAGATTTCTACATTCACAAATCAATTTTCGTCACAAAATTTTTGACCTGTTATCAAAATGATACTCCACCTGCTAGTATGGTTATCATGATATTCAAGGTCCGGTTTGTGATGATTATCTGCTTAATTTAATTTGATTTGTGGGTTGTAGAAATCTGCAAAGGTTGTATCTTTTTACCGGTGTAGCTCAGCGGCAGAGCGTCTAAAAACGTCGTTTGTTACCTTTTTACTCGTTTCGAAAGGAACCGGTCCGATCTACGAATGATTATCGCCTTATAAGCGGAAGGTCGTAGGATCGAAACCTACCGCCGGTATTGTCAAGCTGGACGCTATAAACGCAGCATCGTCATTTCACTCTAAGAAACACTCTCATTTTACCGGCATGGCGCAGAGGAAGCGCGCGGGGCTCATAACTCCGAGGTCACTCGATCGAAACGGGTTGCCGGTATTCATCATCACATCGCACCGGTGCTTCAGGCACTAGAGCAACACCACAAACCTCCTTAGCTCAGCGGCAGAGCGCGAGGCTCATAACTTCGAGGTCGGCGGATCAAAACCCCCAGGAGGTAATAACCCAATTTAATTTGGGTCTTTCTTTCACTTTACAGAAGTGAAACAGTCAGGCATAAGACATATTCATTTTAAACCACTTCCACGGCTGGACGTTTTATCGTCCGACATCTACTTTACTGGCGACTTATCATCGTTGGTCCGAAAGTTCGGATGGTTATTTTCTTTCTCATTAAAAGAACGGTGTGGGATCGATACCTACAGGTGGTAATAGTCAAGCTGGACGCTATAAACGAAGCAAAACCGATTATGGTGCATTATTTTACCGACATGGCGCAGAGGCAGCGCGCAGGGCTCATAACCCTGAGGTCACTCGATCGAAACGGGTTGTCGGTATTTAACCTTTTTGCGTTTTATAGAAATGCAAATGTCTTGTAAAAAGACACATCAATCATCGTATCAAGGCCTACTTAACTGTATGTTTTGGATGAACCCTTATCCGTCTGACACATGTATAGACCGTTTCAATATCGGTACGAACGTTAGATGGTTATTTTTAAGTAAAATTTTACGATATGTGTAGGGCATTCACATGCTAGACACACTTCGACCCCACCACCCCCTCCACGTGTCAAACATGGAGATTAGACGCAAAGATAGCGCATACATACATAGAGTTCATAATTCTGAAGCTTACCGGAACGTGTCTCTTGTTGTAATATTAGTAAAAAATTGATATAAACGTATATCGTTTATATTAATAACACGTGATGGATCGCGCTCACACACAACCGGTGAAAGACCGTGTCGCTCAAATGCAATCGGTACAGGCTGAAGCACTTGAACTATTCAAACGAAAAAATGCAGACTATGGTGATGCGTTTGCAAAATACGGGGTTATTGGCGTACTCATGCGAATTGAAGATAAACTTCAGCGGTCGATGTCAATTACCAAAAACGGTGTTAATTTAGTGAATGACGAAGGTATCCGAGATACGTTGATTGACTTACATAATTATGCAGCAATGGCGTTGATGTTACTTGATGAGTGAAATGAAATAATATATAATATATATTATATTATATAATGGGACCTGCTCCTAATAAGATACGGGCAGGTAGAGCTACTACCCTTACCCTTATCCAAAAACAAAATAATCATAATCATGCAGTTCCATACAACCTTGTTGATGTGCAGAGAAAAGTACAGTCTGCAAATGGGAAACGTATAAATGAACTTCATGCGTTTTTTCAAGGTTTCACATCTCGCATAGGTGATTATTATACTGCAATGGTAGAAGTAATTAATAGTTTTGGAAGTTCTAATCACTTCAGTCGATATATAGATAAAGCAATTGAAATTCTTAGTACTCGAAGTGTAATTATTAATGGTGTTTTTAGAGGAACAATAGATATTGACGAGAGTGTGCAAAAATATGGGTGTTATCCTCTTGAACGCGCTAAGCGTATATATCAAAAACATTGTGAAACTTTCCCTGGTGACACGGCTAATAAACGACGTTTAGATAGTATTACTGCTGTGTTAGAAGAATTAAACGATAAAGGGTTATGCAAGACAATCGCACAACAACATGAAGAGAAGCTGCGGCAAGAGGGAATTCATCCCGTCGATGAGATGACTACTAGTAGTCTCGGAGGTAAAAAACGTTATGCAGTGAATAAACAAACGAAGAAACGGCGGAGTAATAAACGACCCTCTACAAGAAGACGACGACGTAAGAATATTCGAAAATAACTTAAAACCATGTGAGTATAAATAAGTGGATATGCATAGTCATATTCACACTTTATGCTCTTTTAGCTCAGTTGGTTAGAGCGCGGGTCTTATGAGCCCGAGGTCACGGGTTCGAGCCCCGTATGGAGCATTTCTTTCTTTTTATATACAAAATTAAAATACTAATATTGTATATAACATGTCAAAATCATCTCATTGTTCTTCATCCAGTTCTCGCGCCCGCGGTCGTGGCAAGGGCCGTGCTTCGCGTCGCACCACCACCATTACCCGTCGTCGTAATGTAAAGCGTGCTCGGTCTCATCGTCAGCGCCCTATCCAAAGCGGTGGATGAGGCCAGGCCGTTCCAATTGCAAATTAATTTCATCCATTACGGAGTTGTATCGTTGTGAAGACGCGTTTATAAACTGCAAATCAAGCAGAGGAACACGGTACTGATTTGATACAGACTATTTGGAAATGAATATTTAGTATTACTATAATATAATAAATATTCGTACGTATAAAATGATAGCTAGAAATAAACTATCAAAGATAGAAAATAAAAAATACCAGCCGGTTCCTACACCCAACCCTAATGGTGGCGACCCTATCTGTCCTTGGGGATATGAAATAGATTATGATTTTGATATACTTGACCCGAAAGACCCACCATTTAGTTGTGTATCTACATTAAGAAACAAACGTATGAACGTCGAGGAAATGTTCAAAAAAATGAATAAACCAGAAAGTAATATAACAGATTTGGTCAAAACTACCATACGAAAAACTGCACCTGCTGCAGGAGGTGGGCGTAAAACAAATAAAAAACAATTACGAAAACCCAAGAAACGGTATTCTAAACGCCGGAACCAAACACGAAATCGGTATAAATAATTTATTTACAATCAATATTTCAAGGAGTATTTATTCGTTACATTATTCAAAACCCGACATCATAGTCATCATCCATATTTCCAAGTCGAACTTTCTTAACATTATCGACACATGATTGTATCGCCAGTTTGGGAATACCGCATTTGTCTGTATCCAACCCAACAGATGAGTTTGCCTTGAATGCTTCATCGATTTCTTCATTCACGTCCGTATGCCGATATTCCACGGCTTCTTGTTTCATCATTTCGTCAATATTCACGAGTACTTGAAACGCACTTGTTCCATAATACCCTTCTTGCCCACACATCACATTCGCCGAAATACCACGCATCGGGTCCAACTCTGCATGACGAGCAGCCTTCAAGAACATTTCTGGTGTCTCTTCAAATGACGCCTTTGCAATTGGGCCAATATCGTCACTGTTTATTCCATGGCGAAAGATAGATATCATCGATGACGATACGGTCATTCGGTCGCAAAGTAGAGACACGTGATGATAGTTGATAGGGGAGTCATCGAATACTTCTGCAAGTTCATTATAAATCGCTTGGCGGGCAGCTTCTATACCAAATACACGATATACTTCCTGAATATCATTACTGATTGTTCGTTTGGTATCAATATAATCCAACCCGAGCATGTGGATAAGGTTTGTGCCGGTTGTATCCAGAACCCAGCTGTCTTTCTTGGTATAAACACCGTCGGCTTTTACAAGCGTATTCTTGATTTTACGCAACATAACCTTCTTGATACCTTTTACTCCACGAAGTACAATATTGTTCAATAGTTGGTCTTGAAATGCTTTAATCATATAGATATGGTCCGACTGGTCCAGTGGGTTTTGTTTATGACCTGCACCGCCTCCACCACTTTTCTTATTCTGTACAACATTTTCCATACGAAGACGAAATACGAGATTGTCATCATTATAGTCTGAAAATGCACACGACACTTCGTTTCCGTAACTATTCTTAATTGCAAAGTGGATATCGTCCATTGTAAGTTTCTTGTCTAACATTGCCTCTGGGTCAATTTTGATACGGATAATCCACTTGGATTTTGTAGATGATGATGTTGATGCCGCCACACTCGCTGATACTGCTCCGCCACCCGGTACATCTGGAACGCCTGAAGTGCCTGCAACAACCGAATCTCGAACACATTCTTCAATCAACCGTTCAAATTCCTGGTATTGGGTCATAACAGCACGGTCTTGTTCCACTAGTGTATTCAAATCATCCGGGTCAAAGCATACCTCCACACACTCTACAACTTCTGCCAACTTCGTATGCTCAATCAGAGGGATGAACTCTTGAACGCGTTCCGGCGTTGTTTCATCATCTTCTTTGAAATATACAGTAATCGATGGGTTCTTCGGGTTTTCAGAAAGTGACAATATTTCTTCAATACGTGGGACACCACGAGTTGCATTTGACTTCGACGCAACACCGGCAGAGTGAAATGTATTCAAAGTTAGCTGTGTAGTAGGTTCTCCAATACTCTGTGCCGACACCATTCCCACCATTTCTCCCGGTGCAACAATTGAACGCTTATACTGAAGATTAATTACACTAATCAAAATGGAAAGTGCGCTTCGGTTGAAACGCTTGATAAGAAGAAGCTCTTTCGGCGACAAATAGTAGTAGTACATCACTTTGAAGAGGAGTGTTGGTGGAGCATAGTACAAATTCTCCAATTGACGAAATCCTGCTGAAATCATATCCATCGCTTCCAATGGTGTAATATCAACCATCGAATTTTGATTAATTTGTTGTTGGGCTTGAACATTATTAATGATATGTGTAAATGAAACTGGCAACTGCACATTCTTATTATCCAATTTGTTGAAAACACGTTCAATAATCAAATCGCGCATGTCAATCATGTAATCGATGAGGTCGCGTATTTTACCCATCGTGGCCGTTTTCTCTTTCTTCATTTTTGAATAGGCAGTCTTGGTAAATGCAGTAATAGCGCTTTCTTGCGTTTCACTTGAATTATCTAGTGGCATGTGAAAATGGGCGTAGATTTCGTCGAGGCTCATCGCAACCAATGGAAGTGACTGGTTCTCAACCTTGATTGTGTCGATACCGTCATCACCGTATGTGAATTGAATAATGCGTTGTTTTCCGTTACGAACAGTCATATCGTATTCGACTTTCAAATCTTCCATACCTTTGATGAGACGGCGCTGGATATATCCTGTTGTACTCGTCTTAACGGCCGTATCAATTAGACCAATACGACCACCCATTGCGTGGAAGAAAAGCTCCTCCGGTGACAATCCCGAAATAAATGAACTCTCGATAAATCCGCGTGCAAGAGGCCCGTCGTCAAACTTGTTAAAGTGAGGCAGCGTCCGACTATCAAAACCATAGGAAATACGTTTGCCTTCAATCGCCTGTTGTCCTAAACACGAAATCATCTGCGAGATATTTAAGTCGCTACCTTTTGACCCAGACAACACTAATCCAATAAAACGGTTTGAAGAGTTCAAACTTTTGGTTCCGATACCACCTGCCTCACTCGTTGCAGTATTCAAAATGTTTGACACCTTCGCTTCAAACTCCGCCTCATTCGACTTTCCTGTCTTGTTCTCGAAAATACCCAGATGGACCTGGTCAATCAAGTTCTTCACCTCAGTCTTCTTCTTCGTGATGACATCAACAATTTGCGTGTTGGTTGCCTTATTCGCAATGAGATCACTAATTCCAACGCTATACGCGTGCGATTTCATGTATTCCGTGATGATATTCTGAAGTCCGTCAATGAAGTCGGATGCCGCCATATTTCCGAAATCGTTGCACACACGTTGAATAAGTCCGACTCCACCACCACCAAGCACACTCTTATCAATCTGACCGCGAATCATTCGACCATTCCTGATTTCAACCACATTATTCGATGTAGCATAGTCTTCATTAGGGTTCTTCTCGCCGAACGCTTTCTTCTTATATTTCAGCGTCAAAGGTGGTAGGATTTGTGAAAGGACGTCAAAACTACTAATGTCTTCGCCGCTCTTGAATGCAGTTTCATTCACACGAGGATATGCCGCAAGGAGGTTCATCGCCTCTCTTGGTGTAAAACGAATATTTTCGCGCGTGAATAAGTAAGACCCAATCAACGAATCTTGAAAGACACCAATAATCGAGTTGTTATTTGCCGGACTGATGAGTTGATAGGGAACTGCTGCAAGATGGCGTAACTCAATCTCAGATTCGTCATCTTGTGGCATATGAAGGTTCATTTCATCACCATCGAAATCTGCGTTATACGGTTTCGTACAACCAACATTCATACGAAACGTATCACCTTGATACATCACGCGCGCAATATGACACATCATACTCATCCTGTGAAGCGTAGGCTGACGATTGAAGAGAATAGCGTCGCCATCCATCATGTGTCGATGAACGATGTCGCCATTGTTCAGCATTATATTTGCACGGTCGGCATAACGAAGCGAAATGGATTCACCAGTCTTCCGCTCCAAAATTTTCGCACCGGGATACTCATCTGGGCCTGCGCGAACTAAACGAAGAAGGAACTTCTTGTTACGGTCATTCACTACCACTGGTTTCGTAATATTCTTCGCAATTTTAAGGGGGACGCCGAGTTCGCGGATTGACAAGTTCGGGTCAGGTGTAATCACAGAACGCGCCGAAAAATCAACACGCTTTCCCATCAAATTGCCGCGAACACGACCGCCCTTCCCATTCAGACGCTCCTGGATAGATTTCAGCGGGCGACCGGACCGCTGTGCAACAGGCGCACAACCTGGAATATTATTATTGACTTGTGTAGCTACATAATACTGAAGCATCATATGCCATCCATCAATGACATTCGCCGGTGCATTTTCGTTTATTTTATCTTGCAATGTTGTATTCGCCTTAATAATATTCACAATGATGTGTGTGATATCATCTTCGCTCCTTTGCGAACCGTCCATTTTCACAGATGGGCGAACTGCCGGTGGTGGTATCGCAAGTACCTGACAGACCATCCAATCCGGTCGCGAAAACACCGGGCTAAATCCCATGAACTCAACATCCTCATCGCTAATTCTGCGGAAAATCTTGATCACAATCTCAGGTGTGAGTTTCATAGATAACGACCCGTCCTTATCGCTTTCTGCTGCGCTACCAGCGATACTTGTAGTAGTTGTCTCTTCTAAAATTCCTTTGACATTGTCCCATTCTGCATAAATTTTACCAAGACCGGCTTTCATTGTAATACGAGCCGGCTGAAGACAACCACAGCCAGTCTCTGTATCTTCTCCACATCGCTTAATCTTGCTCGCAATACGAAATACTTGCGTCCATCTCTCATCTGCTGGCAACGACAGAAACTGTTTATTTGCAGTTTTGCTAATTCGAAGCGCACTACACTTAATGCAGACACATCGAAGAATTTTGACAATCGTTCCTAGATATTGATAGTAAAACACAGGGCGTGCCAGTTTGATATGTCCAAAGTAGCCAGGGCATTTCATATAGTCCAGTCCATCAGTTGGACAAATCACACCTGGGTCGATTGGCCCCATTCTCGGATCAAACAATCCTCCTATGACAGGCTTGTTATTCACATATGTTTCACGATTGGTAATTTCCGCGACAGATCCTTTCAATATTTCTTCCGGCGACATAATACTAAATTGAATGCCAATGATTTTTGAAACAGGAGTATTCATTGCCATCGGTGTGTTGTTGTGAAACCTTTCGTGTTCGGTCTTCTTATATACCTATTATAATATTTAGATTGTTTTCAATTTTGTTGTAATATGAAATTTTGAATGTTAATAAGATAGACAAGCATGAAAATGATAGACGCGTGACCCATGGACCGTCCAAAAAAAATTGAAATGTATTTCTCTCTGCAACATGAATGTTAGCGTTCAAGCACAACACCAACAAGCAATGTCACCGTTTATCATCAAGAAGAACAACAATAAGGGCCGTAGTATCTTTGGCGTAAAGCCGACGTATAAGAAACACCGCGACGATGAGGACAATAAAGGAAATCCCGATTCAGAGACTGGTTCTGGTTCTGAAACGGAAGGAGAAGAAACGTCATCATCTGTTTCGGTCGATATTCCAAAACGCCACACAACTCGCAGTATGGTGGTCGGCGTGAGTAAGAAGAAGAACATGACGAAAAAATCCAAAACAGCGGCTGCCAACATGGTCGTCGGAAAAATTGCCGAAGCACTTGCATCATCTGTCATTGCGGCTGCGATTGCAGGTGGAAAAGACAAGAAGACCGTCAAATCCAAGACGAAACCCAGTCGCCGACGTGACGAAGAAGAAGATGAAGACGATGTAAGTATCGAAGACGACGAGGAGAACAATTCTGACGAAAATGTGAGCGAAGACGAAGAAGACGATGACGACAGCGGCAGCGAGGAAGAAGACGACGACGAAGAAGACAGTGAAGACGATGAAGACGACGATGATGACAGCTACGACGACGATGACGAAAGTGACGAAGACGATGATGATAGTGACGAAGATGACTATTACAGCGACGACGATGACAGTGATGACAGCAGTGAAGCCGATATAGCTCGTCACAAAAAGGACCAAAAGAAAATGGAACAACGTTGCGAGAACAACAAGAAGAAACTCTCTGAAATCAAAGAAACCATTCAGTCGCTTACCGATACCATGTCATCAAATGCTTCGCTTGCATCCAACAAGTTCATGAAGAAGCAGCTCGAGGAAATGAAGCTGAAACAACGCGACATCGAACAGCAACTCCGTTCTCACGAGAAAAAGCGCGACAAGTTGAATGTGAAGGAGTTCAAAACACTCTTACGAAAGAAGAACTCCACAAATGACCTTCGCTATTTCCGTCGGCACATGTCTCCGGAAGAGCAGCAAAAGGTTATCGCCGACTTGAAACAAATTCATGCTGTCAGTATCATTCAAAAGCCGTACCGACTTTCCCTTCTGGAGACCGAAATTCCAATTTCGTTCAAGGCCATTGCGATGCGAAAAATCAACTCGCTTCGTCACATGGAACCTGGCTGCGGTGAGTATTACAAGGTGAAGAACTGGGTTGATACCTTCATGAAAATCCCCTTCGGAAAAACAAAGAACTTGCCACTGACCATCGAGGACGGCATTCAACGCTGCAGCGAGTTCATGGAAGCGTCAAAGACTACACTCGACAGTGCAGTGTATGGCCTCAATGATGCGAAGCTCCAGATTATGCAGATGCTCGGTCAGTGGATTTCCAATCCAGGCGCGATGGGAAGTGCAATCGCAATCCAGGGTCCGATGGGAACAGGAAAGACTTCTCTTGTGAAGGAGGGTATCAGCAAAATCCTCGGTCGCGACTTTGCATTCATCGCGCTTGGTGGTGCCACAGACAGCAGCTTCTTGGAAGGGCACTCTTACACATATGAAGGAAGCACATGGGGCAAAATCGTCGAGATTATCATTCAATGCGGCTCAATGAACCCGGTCATCTACTTTGATGAGCTCGACAAAATCAGTGAAACCGCGAAAGGCGAAGAAATCGTGGGCATCTTGACGCATCTTACCGACACCAGCCAGAACTCGCAGTTTCACGACCGCTACTTTGCAGAAATCGACTTTGACTTGAGCAAGTGCCTCTTCATCTTCAGCTACAATGACGAGAGCAAGGTCAATCCCATTCTTCTCGATAGAATGTACCGCATCAATACCACTGGCTACAACAAGAAGGACAAGACGCAAATTGCACAAAAGTATCTCATTCCAAAGATTTGCGCGCAGGTTGGTTTTCGCGAAACGGATATCTCCATTCCGGACACGGTCATCGAGCACATCGTGGAGAATTACACCGAGAAGGAGGAGGGTGTTCGCAACTTGAAGCGCTGCTTAGAGGTGGTTTATCGTAAGTTGAACCTGTACCGCCTTATCAAGCCGGACACTCCACTGTTCGAGAAGGAAATGTCGTTGAAGGTTGCGTTCCCGTTTTCAGTAACCGACGAGGTTGTGGATAAGTTGGTCAAACAAGCAAATGATGACAAGCGTGTGAATTTGAGTTTGTATTTGTAAAATTGTTGTCGCGGATTGTGAAGAATATGAATAAAATAAAAGTAAATAAAGATTTTTTTATGTAAAATAAATAACCACTTGCAATAATGTCTTTATCTACGATACCGCCGATTTCCGTTTTTTTTAATAAGTTTTGGCCGGGGTTTGCTGAAAAAACCGATGTAATGGATTGCACGTTTTTCGTTCAATTATTAGAAAAGACATACAGTGCTCCTATCCAAGTTGTATATTCGCCAGAAAATGCATCAATATTGGTCGAATCTATTTTCGGCAATTATTCTTACCTAAACTATAAAAAATGGTGGGCAACCATATTATTCACTGGCGAGCCTGAATATTTTAATACACCAAACATTGATAAATATGATTGCGTATTAGGATTTGAAGATACGCATGATAAATTTGTGAGATGTCCGTTGTTTATTATATATTTACTTACAAATCAGGATATTCGTAAAGAAATAGAAAATGTAGAACGACCAGTACCTCATATAAATGATATACCGCCAAATCATGCATCGATTATTGTTTCAAATGCATATCATGGAAAAGAACGTATAGACTTCTTCAATTTGGTAAATGAAACCATTACTGTATTCTCTGGAGGTAAATATGCAAATAATGTTGGAGGTGTCGTACCCGGTAGTTATAACTCTAATGAAATGGTTGAGTTTTATAAAAAAGGCAAATTTGCAATAACTATGGAAAATAGCAACAAGTCATATTATATTACCGAAAAGCTGGTCAATGGAATACGTTCTGGCGTAGTTCCAGTATATTGGGGGACGCCGAATGTTGTTGAATTTTTTAACCCGCGAAGGTTTATGCAATTAGCTCCTACTCCAACAAAAGACGATATGTTTCGATTAATTGATAAAATGAAAACTATGACCGACCAAGAATATTTGAATATTATACAGGAACCTGTATTGGTTCAATCGATTGATAGTATTTTCAATGGGATAGTTGAAAGTGTAAAAAAAATACTTACCTGAGCTTACCTGATGTGGGTTCTCTCTATTCCATAATGTTTCGCCATGAATGAATGGTGCTGAATGGGCTTGGCTTACTGATTCCATGATAGCGCCGCCTCCTCAACTTCTGCCGCTTGTGGCTTTTGTCCTTTCATTTGTTGTTGTTCGCATTCGAATGCATGAACTGCTTCTTCCGTGAGGATGGTATCCGCGAGTTCCTGGTCCAGCATGTATTCGCCGTAGAGGGGGTTTTCTTGTCCCATGGCTTCTGCAACGCCATGAACTTGGATTTTCAGCGAAGGCATTGATGTTGCATTGCAGGGCTGATGTGGTGCATTTGCGTCAAATTCTTTGGGTTCCCCAATTGCGACAACTGAGACGTAGTAGTACTTGTCGTCCATGGCATCCTTCTGGGTCGTGAACCACCACGAAGATGCGCAGTACTCGATGACTGCCAGATGAAACGACTTCGCCATGAATGCCCGAACCTTTTGAGCGTGGATGATGATTTCAGAGATGGTGGTTTCTGATGCATGTCTCAGTGCGAGCATGTGACGCGTACGTAATGCCACCATGATTTCACGAACTTGACAAAGAAGTCTTGACGAAACGGTGCGATGGTGTTGCTTTGTCATTTCGATGAGTTTCTTCAAATGAGTGATGGTTGGGTGGTTGCTCTCGAGTTCGCAATGCAGCTCGGCGCCGAGGACGTTGGCTTCATCGGCGTCTCTGGCATCTCCGGTCATGACAAAGTCGTAATTCGGCAACGGAAGTGTTTCGGTCTCTGTGAAAGTTGCCATGATTTGTCTGATGGTTCGAATGTTGGTTCTCTTGGTTTGTTTGTTGTCCACGAGCATTTTTCGGATGTTTTCGAGTAGGCGCAGGCACTCATCCACTTGGGCTTCCGCCTGTAAGAACCTGCTGGATTGAGGTAACTCAGCACGCTCATACACAAAGCTGTGATGAGCGACTGAAGCCATCTCTGATCTGAAATCGTGATTTCCGCGACAAAGTCTGGTGGTGTGTTCAGCGACGGCGTCAGGGCTTTTGATGTCTCTGAAGAACTCAAGATGTATTTGATGTGCGCTTTCAGTGATTTCTTGAATGTATTCCCGGAGGTCTTTTGCTCCATTCATTTCAGTCCGGTAGAAGGGGGTCTGCTGCTGGTTGTTCTTCTTGTTCCTGTTGTAGTTGTACTGTGGCATTCTGTTTTCCTTGTTTGCTTGCGCTGTTATCAGTGGATATTGAAAAAAAACATTTCAATTTTTTCAGATTGTCGGTATATTGAGACAATCTGAAAGTAAATTACAAAATACAAATTTTACAAACGAATTAGACCCCTGAATCAGACGTTCTATTACCGCCACGGGTATTCAAATAATTGATTTGTTCGGGTGTCATGCATACGCACCCGGTGCTGGATGAATAAGGTGCAGGGCAGCATTCCGGCTTGAACTTGTTCTTCGCGAAAAGAACCAATTCGCCATTCTTCAATGGTTCATCAGCAGTATATGCGCTGCCAGTGTTATTAATAATTCCGTAACCAAATTCGGATGCATATGTATTCGCCTTCGTAACCCACATACCGGCGACATCGCCATTTTGAACTTCATTCACATCAGACCCCATAAGTGCCATGCCTTCACGAACATTATTTACGGGTATGGCTTCGTCACGAGGAGTAGGACCAAATCCGTCTGTGGAACCGCCGGCTATTTTATTCAAGCCGGTAGTTAGTAACTTTGGTATTCCATTTGTGTCAAGGAACCCTTCCTGCGTTCCAGACATTCCGGACATTCCGCTCTGATTAGCTTGTTTAACTGTTGCAGCGGTTGCAGCGATAATCTCATGCACAGGTTTTTCCTTTGCAGCCATATCAGCACTATCCTGTCGCGCCGTTGTCACGGATTCATTCGAACCTGCAATACCTACATTTCTGGTGGTAGTATTTCCTTCTTTAATACCGCCAATATTACGACCCATCAGATAGTCAAAAACCGGGTATCGACAACAACTGCACATTAAATTTGCACCAATAAATAACGCAACAAGAAGAAGTAGTATAAGTTTATAGTTCATTCTTTCGCTTGTTCAACTACAATTATAATAAATAAATAGATTATATTATTATCCCTAAACTAATCATCTGGCGAAGGCATACGACTAGTCCTTTGTCGTGTAATTTGTCTTGAAACAATACCCAATAAAATAAGTGGTATTGCAATCGTTAAAAAAACTGCAATTGCTGCAATTGCAAGAACCCAACCAACAAATGGAATATACCAAAGTACAATAATAACAATTATCATTATAATTAAAATAATAATAACGAGTTCATAGATGGAACCGATGAGTGAATAAAACGACCATAACGCCCCAACAAACGTTAATAAAAATGTTGCTAATATACCTTTTATTTTTTCGAAGAAATCCACCATTTTTATAAGCATATTTTGAAGAGGAATGATTACATTTTGAATACGGTAAAAAATAGTTAAAAATATGTTTTTGAGCGCATCTCTCATGCGATTAAATAATAAACGAAACTTCTCAATTGCTGCAAGAATACTTTTAAATATCTCCATGACAACATTAAAAATAACATATACCATACTCACACGATTGTCGAATACCCCCTTTGTCATTTTAACGCTGCATTCTACGAAATTTCGTTTTGTATATTCCAACGGCGATACCCCTTCTGGAGCATTAATCCATCCAGAAAATGGCATAATATCTGGTCGGCATCTATATTCGGGCCAATCGCGCTTTACTTCTAAAAGTTTGTTTTGAATGTGAAAATATGATATAACCGATATAAATATAAAAATAACAACACATACCTTGATAATATCAATACCATAACGTCCCGTAAATGTGTTATCTCCGTACAAATAATTTAATCTATCTATAATTGGTTGTTTCTTCAATTTTTCTAGCTTTTCATCTAGTTCTGCGCTTCCTTGTTTGGCATATTCTCGTAGTGAATCAAAAAACGATTGGTTAATAGTATCTCTTACTGTTTCTTCTGTCTTATCTCTTACTGATTTTGATACATTTCCTAAATCGATTAGAAAATTATTTAAAGTGTTTAATACGACGGCAGTGATATTTTCAGCCATACTTTATCGTATATACAGATATATTTTAGATATATTTGTATATTGCAGTGTTCGGATATTTTTCATTTCGATTATGCGATAAATGAGAGATTTCTGTTAAGTTCTTTCGGCAAACCATGACCAAACATTACCATATATATCAAGACAAATCCCGCAATTACGATAGAACGGTCTTCCGCTACAAAAGGTGATTGATTAAAAACGTATCGCATTACCATATAAATAACAATACCAATAATGGCTGAATGCGCCAACATAATAGAACCGCGTTCGTATGCCATTTGTTCGATTAAGCTTATAGTAATGTTATATAGTAATATGATATAATTATATCGATAACAATGCGGTCTCTATTTATTTGCCGCAATCTGCATCAGGGTCAAGCTCCGGCTCAGGCTCGATTTCGTAATTTTGCATGATAAAATTAACTATTACATCACTACCTTTTGTACCTTCAATATTAAATTGTTTTTCAATAAACCACAAACGCAGTTCCTCGCAACCCTTCCAATATTTTATATATCCACCAAATACTAAAAATAACAATACGTCTTTTACATACGCATCATTTACTTCTTCTCTACTGGTCAGAACTGTACTAATATCTAGTTCCGCATTAAATTTGTTTGGCATTCTTGCAATAATACGATATGTAGTATAACCAGAGTTATGGCCTCCAAAGCCGAAATAATCCTCGAATTCACAATGATGGTCTTGCTTCAAAGGCCTTTCAAGTATAATCGGAAAACGCTGTCCAAATACAGTAACATATATTGTACATGATAAGATGGACACATGTTCAGATGCATAATGATTGTATACTTGGTTCCATTTTAGTTCTGGGTGTTTTGTTATAAATTCTTTTGAAAGTTCGTCCGGTATTGTTGTAATCATATATCCAGCTTGATGTGTGTATTTCTTGTGAAATTTTTGAAATTGCTCTATAACATCGGCGTGAGATACATTCATAGCAGTTTCAGTAGGTGTCTCTATTGTGGAGCTTACTTCGTCGGTCATCTTTGAATTCGTGGTTGAAGAAATAAATTGTATAATATACGGTTATAATGTATATACGAATATGTTTATATACATTATAGATAACACCGTAAAAATAGTTATATAAAATTATATGATAACTACTTCCGTCCTAATGACCTCACCATCTGTCCAAATATACCACCCCACAAGCTCTTCATTACCATAAGTGCGCTAGACATAACAAACATTAACGTTGCAAAAATACCTGCCAATTTATTCACTAAATCCCTCATTGCGATAATAATACGCTGAAATCCAATCAAAATATTTGAAAATACTCCGAAAATATTTTTTACGACGAACAATATCTTGTCGCGCAGTTTTCCAATAAACCCGCGAATACTTTCTGTATCTTTCACGATTTTAGTAGCAACTGAACCTACTAATGAAATAATATTATTCAAAGGCAACATCAGGTATGACATATAACTACTTTGTGTAGTTTGAATACACTGTATGAAATTATCTTTCACATCGTGACCAAACAATGATGCAAATGGCATAACAGCCGGACTGCACCGATATAACGGCCAATTATCTTTTACTTTTTTCATACCAATCGCTAAAATATTCGAAAGGTATAATCCAAGAAACACGGCAATAATTATTATAGAAAATATGACATCTGTGGTTTTCATCTATTGATGCTCGACACCGACGATATGATTACGTCTTCAGTTATATTAGATGCATATAATATCTATGATAAGCTTCCGCCAGCCTTATATTTTCACAACGACCATACTCGTTCGACTAAGAAAATACTTTCCGCATTACCTTTTTAATATTATATGCAATAGTAGCAGTTAAAGAATGGTCATGTCTTCGGTGTGTTTTATCGCTATGATGCCTGCGCATTTTTCTTCCACCAGATTGTTTTACATACTGGTCATTTAAGCCATTCGAATCCGCTTGGTTCTTCAACGCAATCAAATTTGCATTTTGAACACCGGCGCATTGAGTACCACTGTTGCATGTACTACCAACTTGTGTAATTGGAATTTGACCTTCTGGGACAGCACCAGCACCACCTTTCTGTTGCTGCTTCTCTTGATAACGACGTCCTTTGTATGTACGAATAAATGACTTATGTTTGTAGTGCTTACTTCGCTGTTTATTTCTTTGTTGACGCTGTGTTCGACGACGACGTCCTCCTGTTGTCAATGTATTTACAGCATTAAGCTCTCTTTGTTGGTCATTCATTGAATTAATAGCGGATTGCGGTGTTGCAATATTTGCAGGAACCTCTATATTCGGCGATGCATAACTCGGCGCTTGGGGCGTTTCTTGCAGTGTAAGTTTCATTTACGGGTATAATTAAGTAAAGTATGATGAACCACGTATATATAATATAAATAAAATAACACCTATTGATTTATGCGTTCGAATAAAGTCTAAATACTATTCATATAATATATCAACTCGCTAGAAAACATCATGGACGACGAACAACGTATTCACCTTCAAAAACTTATCGACGCCAACGGCACTGAAGACCACACCGAAGTCATTCGCCGGGTCAAACATAGCTCACAAATTTATGTAGATGTAACAACCATGATTAAACTCAAACATGAATATGGACGTTTAGCCAAATCAAACCCAAAACAATTTGATGCAATATGTGTTTCTCGTTGTGCATTTCTTTTCAAATTCTACACAGATTTATTCAACCGATTAAAAACGGGAGAAATCGACCTAAAACTTCTATTTCGAATGATACAAATACTGAGAGATATCGAGGATGGTAAATTGGACCAACATGAGGGTTCATTTGAAGTTGGTAAAATTTTGAAGAGTATTTATGTAGATAGTGCGCTGAAACGTTCTGAGAATTTAGACGCAGAACAAGCAAAGAAGGAAAAGCGCGCTACTTCATCTGCGAAATTGAAAACGCGGCCGGCTATTCCAGAGAAAAAGTTAAGTTGGTCTGATTTCAAGGCATCATCATCTCTTTCAAACGCATCGACTATGCAATCGCCGCCCGCGCCGGATTCATAAATACGATATAACCATTCAGATATGTCGCAAATGAAACCCATAATACATACGGAACCAGTAAATAACTAGCAAGACGACTTACGGAGTAAAATGAACGAATGTTCATGATGATGAATGCAAGCATTCCTAGAATAATCACAAAACTAATATCTGGGCGTTGATACGTAAAAAAAGCCGGTGACCACGAGAGATTAAGTACCCATGCTGCGCAATAATAAAGAAATCCGACTGACCGAACACTTCCACCATTTGTCAGAAAAACAACACCAGATACAATAATAAGGGCATATAAGGTGGTCCAGGCAATTGGAAATACCCAACTTGGCGGTGTAAGGGGAGATTGATTGAGAGATTTATACCATTTGGAAGTTGCAGGAGTTGAATTCATTTATATATTCAATACATTATAATGTGTAATGTCAATATCCTGTTCATTAATACCTAAATTTTTAAAATAATCAACACTTTTATTTATACGTTCCATAAAATTATTCGCGCTACCAACAGTATCATAACTCGATTTACTGTCGGCATCGAAATCAGCGTTCAATGATGTACAATGGTCGAAGAATTCAAACCATAGTTCGCCGACATCAAATGTATGGTATTCAGACGTATCGTCGTCGTCCATGATGTGAAGCCTTTTATAATTTGCATAGTCATCTGGTCCAACATATTCTTTCTTTCTGCGCAGACATGTTATATTATCGTCCATTCTCAACTCAGCGATGTTGGCAAGTTTCTCTTTAAACTCTTTTTCGGAGGTTAATTCGCTAAGTATGTCTAAAATACCCGTATCAAAACATTCAGCCTGTTCATCATGGTTGATTGGTTTCGTAGTGATACCATAAATAAAAATATTATCGCTCCTTTTTGAAACAAATAATTTTTGTATTGTCTTTATCGTATTAAACTCTAGAGGAACACCCGCACTTACACCAATTTGAACAAATACCGAAATTGACATATTATTTACTTTATACACAAGATATGTATTTAAGCGGATAAAATGAAACAAGTATAAAAATGATATACAATGGTCAATTGAACTGGAAACATTAAAAGATTTATTAAATGTATTTAATGGAGATGTTGAAATAATAACCTATAAAAATAAAGAAGTGTTGTGATTGTAATAATGATTTGGAGTATTACAAAGATAAGGAAGGAAATAAAGTGTTTCGTCTGTTAAAGTGTTCTAACTGCGTGAGTTGCGAAAACAAAAAAACCGTATTTAGAACCAGAGACGCAAACTCTTCTATAAACATAATGAAATTAACACAATCTTGGATAGAAAGACAAGAGCGTCCGTTATGTTTCCAAATTTCGTCTTTCACCTCTTCAAATATCCAAAAAGAAGAGGAAAAAGTTAGACCATCGTAGGTGAAATTCCTACTATTGATTTTACATTTTTTTCTTATTTTTTTGCTCTGTAAAATGGGCGTTTTAAATGAGAAAAGGTGTAATAAATAGTTATGATTTTGCGATTTGATAAAGTTGGTTGTATCAATAATTTGTAAAACATCTACTCCTGTGGCCGGTCCTCTAGACCACGTATCCCGAGTTTATTTCGCAGTTATAGAAAAAATAAAAAATGTTTTATATACAATGTATATACAATGTGTAAAACGTTTGAAACATCCCTTTCTACGTTTGTGTTCACACTCACATGTGCAGTATTATCTATAAAAATATACAATTCAAAAGAAATGTTTTTTGCAGCGGCACTTATGTTTACGGTTTCACTCATGCAACTCATAGATGCAGGTATATGGTGGAGTATTCATAATAAAAATAAGGTATTGAATGACTACCTATCGCGATACGCTATACCGATTGTGCTGTCATGCGAGTTGTTGGTAAGCTACTTCGGTGTAAACCATTTTTTTGGATGGCGAAGTCGTCACTTTGAATATACACTTGCTGCATTTGTTACATTCATACTAACATACTGGCCATACAGGTGCTATTATGTAAATACTCTATCGCATACGGATGGGTACTTGCATTGGTGTAAAATTCAAATACATCCCATTTTTCGTATATTATTTATTTTATTTTTACTGGCACCCGTTCTTGTGGGTATTCCATCAAACTCAACTATAAAATATATACTTGCGTTACCAACTATTGCAACATTTCTTATTAACTACTCAAATGACACGTTTGGTGCACGTTGGTGCTGGTCGTCCAATATTGTTTCACTTTTGATATTAGCATATTCCGTATATATGAAAGTGTAAAAAAATCCATTTTTCCAAAACTTTTTTTGAGAAATATTCAAATGATTTTTACACCTTTTCTCATTTAAAACGCCCATTTTATATGAGAACTTATAAATAGTTCTTCTTTATTTTTTCGTGTCTTGTTTTTATTGGATACATATTTTTTCTGGTCTTTCATATGCACCCTTAACTATGTTCCTGTATTTATCTTTTGGAATATTCATTTAAGCGAATAAAATGAAACAAGTATAAAATTGAATGTGTATTTTGTATATGAATTTACAATATACACGACCTATCAATCAATGCCACCTAAATTCAAAATAAGTCATCGAGCGAGTGAAACAAATAATACTTCACTACGTACTACGTGTAACTCACATCGTTCTCTCGTAATTGTAGAATCCCCCGCAAAGTGTCAGAAAATCGAGGGTTACCTTGGAAAGGATAAATACATGTGTCTCGCCAGTTTCGGGCATATCCGAGAGATTGCGGACGGTTTAAAATCCATCAATGTAGAACACGATTTCGAAACCAAATTTGCAATTATGTCATCAAAACAGGGTCAGGTTGCAAAACTACGCGCCGCCATAGCATCCGCGTCAGAGGTTATACTTGCGACTGATGATGACCGTGAAGGTGAGGCTATTGCGTGGCACTTGTGTCAAGTATTTCATCTCTCGGTGCTTACAACCAAACGTATTGTATTCCATGAAATAACTGAACCAGCACTTCGTGCAGCCATCGCCGCTCCACGTACCATAGACATGTCGCTGGTATTTGCACAGCAGGCCCGTCAAATTCTTGACATGGTTGTCGGATATAAGATATCACCTGTATTATGGACATACGTAGCTCATACAAATCTCTCGGCAGGTCGTTGTCAAACCCCTGCATTGCGGCTCATTTATGATAATTATAAAGAAATAGAAACTTCTACAGCCGAACTTGTTTATACAGTATCTGGTATTTTCACTAAACTCAATCTTACATTCCATCTCTCGAGAGAAATCGAAAGCGCAAAATCTCTCGAGCACTTCATTCATGGAACCGCAAAGGCGGCGGATACTGGCTTTCATGCTAGTGTTGGTGCGCCTAAGAAAACGACAAAGGCTGCGCCCAATCCATATTCTACGAGCACGCTTCAACAAGCTGCAAGTAATGAGCTGCATCTATCGCCAAAGGATACCATGTTCGTCGCACAAAAATTATATGAACAGGGGTATATTACGTACATGAGAACCGACAGTAAAGTATATTCTGCGGATTTTGTCGTTAAAGCATGTGACTATATACGAAAACGGTTTGCAGGTACTTGTGATACTAAAGATGACGATATCATTGGTAAATCGTTTGTTACGAAGTCATGTAATAGTACAAAAAAGGATGAAACTACTGCGGCTGCTCACGAGGCTATTCGACCCACCGATATCTCTCGAACATTACTTCCTCAATCATGTCATCCGAGAGAACATCGGCTATATTCCATGATACATCGTAATACTCTTGAGAGCCTTATGGCACCAGCGATATGTCAAACGATAACGATGTCGATTTCTTCGCCAGTATCACTACTAGATAGGACTAGCAGAGAGATTGAATGTGATTATAGATATACTGCCGAACAAGTAATAATCCCTGGTTGGAAGTTGGTTGCTGGTTCTTATGATAAAGATGCGAGAGAATATACTTATTTTGCATCTCTCGGAACATCGAAATCCGGTTCCACAATATCTGCGTCGAGAGATTGCGTGATGCCTTTCAAGAAGATTATGACGAAATGCTCGCTTCGGAATACAAAATCACATTATACAGAGTCTGGACTTGTGCAATTATTGGAAAAAATGGGGATAGGCCGACCATCGACATTTTCAAGTCTAGTAGATAAAATACAAGAACGTGGATATGTAAAACTCCAGGATGTTCAAGGAAAATCTCTCGAATGCAGTGAATTTGTAATATCAGATACAAAAAAAATAGATATGAAAACAGAAGTTCGAGAGATTGGTGGAGAGTCACGAAAACTTGTAATTCAGCCTCTCGGCGTTATCGTCATTGAATTTCTCCTCGAACATTTCGCATCTCTCTTCGATTATGAATTCACGAAAAATATGGAAAATCAGTTAGACGAAATTGCAGCAGGCGGTATGGTATGGCACGAGTTATGTTATAAATGTTGGTTTGATGTAAATGCTCAATTGCAAGAATTGAAAGAACGCGGCGTCGTAAAGGAAGAAATCCAAATCGATGAAAACCACTCATATATCATGGCGAAAAATGGACCAGTTATTCGGTGTCGCGTAATAGACCCCGACCCAGACAACAGCAACAATGAAGAAATTGATACAAAAGAAAAGAAACCGAAATTCGTATTTAAAAGTGTTCGCCAAGACCTAGAATACACGAAAATACAGCGTGGTGAGTATTCTCTCGCATACATGTTAGGGGAAGATAGTAGAAATGGAGAAATAAAAGATGATGGTGCGGCAGAGCCAAATACACTAGACCCCAAACCTGTTGCTATTAGTGGTGGTGGGCGTCTTATGGGACAATATCAAGGTGAAGATGTTGTTGTAAAGAGTGGTAAGTATGGTTCATATATTGCATGGGGTACTATCAATCTCTCGTTACGTCCTTTGTTAGGAGGCGGAGGTACGCCTTCAACTGGAAGCACGTTCATACGCAAACCCGTAAATACAAAGACGACAAATCAAAAATCAGAATTTGATTTGACATTACAAGACATTATTACATTTATAGAAAAAAGTACAGGGCGTGGTGGTAGTAGTGCAGGAGAAAGTACTACCGAAGAAACAGCTACCGGACCTACTACTACTTCCACACCGTTTCAAGGACAAATATTACGAACAATCGACGAAAATACAACAATACGATATGGAAGATATGGACCATACATCTTTCATAAAACACAGAAAATGTCAAAACCAGAATTCGTGGCGTTGAAAGGATTTGCCGAACTTCATGGAAATTATAGCACGTGTGATGCGGCGGTGTTACACGAGTGGATTGCAAGTGAAAAAGGGGGCAGAACAGCTTCTAAACCCAAACCAAAATTTGGGTTTTTCAAGAAAAAATGATTTACTTACGACACTTATTCATTTTACGGTTCGTTCTCTTAGAATAACGACGACGGCGAGTAGGACGTTTCTTGTATGCATTGTAACCAAGTAAATTTCACAAAAAATAATCCCATACATGTTGAATGCCTTCTTCTAGTGCAACCCGACACTCAAACCCGAATAATTCTTGTGCCTTCGTAATCACTGGCCGACGACACATTGGGTCGTCCTGTGTTTTCGGTAAGTACTTCACTTCAAATTCACCATCACTGCCCCGCTGTAACGCCCTCTGAAAAACATCTACCAATTGGTTCATCGTAAATTCGCAATCGGGATTACCTATATTGACTGGTCCGATATCAAGATTTCCAGGCATTGACATAAATGCAACCAATGCCCGGACCGTATCATCAACATAGCAAAATGACCTAGTCTGCATTCCATCACCATAGATTTCAATTGGCGCATTACGCTTGATTTGTCGAATAAAATTCGTAATAACGCGCCCATCATTCAAATCCATCCGTGGGCCATATGTATTAAACAACCGTGCAATTTTCAAGTCTAAATCGGGAAATCGTTTCTGGTATTCATATATCAACGTCTCCGCCACACGCTTTCCCTCATCATAGCATGACCTCTCGCCAACAGTATTTACATTACCGTAATACGTCTCGGGTTGAGGATGAATAAGAGGGTCGCCATAAACTTCACTAGTAGATGTAAAAAGCATTTTACAATTGTATAATACACAGTACTCTAATACCCGCTGCGTCCCGTTAATAGATGTAAGCAATGTCTGCATCGAATATTTTTTATACTTTTCTGGAGAAGCAATCGACGCAAGATGATAAATCTCATCTACATGTTCGCCGAATAATGCAGGACATACTGGTTTGGTAATATCATACTCAATAAATGAAAATCTTGGACTAGTTAGTATCTCTCGTAAGTTGTCCAAATGTCCAGTAATAAGATTGTCCACGCAAATAATATGATTATTGTCACTTTGTGAATGAAGAAACAAGCATAAATTAGACCCAATAAAACCAGCACCTCCAGTTACAACAATTACCTTTTTCATATGACTATCACTATTTACATAATGTAATTATTATCTAAATAGTGTATAACCGATATTTTCACCTAATACACAAAAAATACGTAAATGGAAAGCATCGCTGGACCAAATGACCTCGTTCCATCATTCAAGATTTTCTCAATGCTTATCATCATCACTATTATTATTAAAATAATTTTTCAGTATAGCTATAATGAAAATGCCGCTCCATCATTTAGCGATGTAAATAGTCTTACAGATGTATCACTCATAAAGGACGAAATTAAGAAGAAAGATGCCTCGACCCTAAAGAAAGAAATAACTGTCTATTTTAAATCATATATTTTCTATTATTTGACGCTGTTATGGACGGTTTGTTTAATGATTACAATTGTTTCGATTACAATAAATAAATACAACCCGGACAAACCTGGATGCATGATGCGAATGAGTTTATTGAATGTCGTTCCAATTACATTATTCATGCTTTTATTAGGATGGATTATTTATCAAAATACGATTTATTACAAAAAAATTAATTCGGGTTACGTTGCTGAAACATATGTTACGTTTGATATCGCAGTAAATGTCCTCCTTCTTGCTCAGGCAGGCATTATGTATGCATATATCAATCAACAAATGCTTTGTTCGTCGGAGATGGGGCAGTATAGCGAAGCTATGTCGAAGTACGGACCTTATATTGCTGGGTTTATAGCACTTCTTGCGGGTGGATGCATGGTTCTCAATGAAATTATTTTGCGGTTCTTTACAACAGATGGATAACTTAGTAGGAAATTATTATTTCACGATTATTTTACTGTATAAGAAAATTCTAAAAAATCCCAAAAATAATTATCTGCTAATGACCCTTTATAATATATATCTTTGAGTATTTTATTACTTGTAGAATTAGTATCATTTTTCAGTTTTAGTCTGTATATACTAACTTCATAGTAGTAAGTATTATTTTGATGTTCTATGCGAACATCTATCATATCGTCATCAACATGTGACACTTTTCTAATGGGAATATCGTGCAAATTTTTTATATAAAATTTATAATAAAATCGTTCTTTATCCTCGTTGCTATTAAATATATCTTCATATATATCCTCATGATAGTTGTATGAATTTTTATTTACGGACGGCCTCATAATATAGTCAAGGAATTTATATTTGGTTTTGTCTATTTGTTTGACATATTTTCCATCCCGCAATTTATATCTTTTCATAACTTTGACGAGTATATATTCTTGTAAATCAAATGGTAATTTTGATAATATTTCCATTGCATATAAATTTTCATTACATATAAATATTTATTAGTATTTATATGTAAATTGTAAATCGTTATAGTGATGCGAAATGGCCGGGTGTCGGCTTGCGTCGTTTGAGAGGTGCAACCCCACTAGATAAACTTGAATGTCAATCCACATCCATCGTCATTCTCCCATATACCCGATATCTTTATAATGAAATGTTGAAATTGTGGTTTATCATTATACTGTAAATCATTTTTCCATACACTAATTATTCCTGTTCGTAATTGTTGTATGATATCTGTTGATGTCAGCCGCTTTGATTTCGTTGTTTCTAACGTAGAATGTTCAAGCCTCATCCATTTTTCGAGTAAGCCCTGTTCTATCTTTTGAAATATACTTATCAACTTATCGTTGTGTTCATGAGATGGATCAAAATATGAATTGTATATATTACTATTAAAATTTTGTTCGATTTGACGAACAAATAACTCAAATTGAATATACACCCCATTCATGATGAAATCATTCGTAGAATAGGTAATTCGATTAAACGTGCTATTCGCAATATGCGTATTCGGTTTTTTTTCAGTAAAATATATCTGAGATAGGTCATATTCGTTGGGAGTAATCACAACATTCATTTTTCACTGGACAATCTTACAATTATACATTATATATTTATCGGTTTAAGCAAAAATATATATAATTGTATATATAAGACAATACCGATAGTAGAGTAAAGAATTATTATTATCGCATGAAATATCATATTACGAATTATACGCGTAAGATGGCAGATAAAATTGGAGTGGTTGTCAAGCCATCAACCAATCCAGAAAAGAAAATAGATGTATATAAAAAATCACGTAAAATTGCTAGTGTTGGTGCTGCTGGTATGAATGATTTTCCAACGTATATTAGAACACGTGGTATGGCGTATGCAAAAACACGTCGGCGTTTATACAAAATGCGTCATGAACGCGACCGTCATATAAAATGGAGTAATGGTTGGCTGGCAGATAAGCTACTTTGGTAATCTGTTGCGTTTGAAACTGTCTTGATTTATTCGTGAATATATTATAAACTGGTATAAATCAAGAACTCGCATACAATATACTTACTATGAAATTTTTCGAAACACATTTTCCAGATTACGTGAATAAGGTGAATGAATATTCATTACATCCTATTATAAAAAAAACATTTTCGTCATTTCCTTCTAATATTCAATCACTCCCGAATATTATAATGCACGGGCCTAGTGGAGTTGGAAAGTATAGTCATGCACTCTACTTTATTTCGCGCTATAGTCCGTCGAATCTTAAATACGAGAAACGAATTGCTGTAGCATATAATAAGGAAACGTTTTTCATGAAAATAAGCGATTGTCATTTTGAGGTCGACATGTCTCTTCTTGGATGTAATTCAAAACATTTATGGAATGAAATTTATAATCAGATACAAGATATTGTAAGTGCGCGTACTTTAACTACTGCGTTTATCATGTGTAAAAATTTCCATAAAATACATAGTGAATTGTTAGAAACATTTTATAGTTATATGCCGACGTTGGAACATGTAACTCTCCGGTTTATTATTTTATCTGACCATATAAGTTTTATTCCAGATAATATACTTCAAAGATGCAAGCGAATTCCATTTAAACGTCCTACCTATGCCGCATATAATAAATGCCTGAAGGCATCGTCATTGTCATCGTCATCGTCATCGTCATCGTCAATTGGCGCTGACAATATTAAAGAAACCCCCATACGGATTACTAATAAATATTCATTAGATACAATCACGAATATAAAAGCGTTGAAATCAAGCGTGACTGAACTTACCAATCCTCACGAGAATATATGCAATTATATAGTAGATATCATTCAATCACCAGATAATGAATTAAAATATGATGAGCTGAGAGAATGTTTGTATGATCTTCTTACATACGACATTAACATTCAAGAATGTGTATGGTTTATTTTACGCCGCCTAATAATGGAGGGAACCTTATTACCAGAAATGATGAATAATATCATGATACAAACCTATATATTTTTGCAATATTTCAATAATAATTACCGCCCGATATATCATTTAGAGAATTTCGTCTTATTACTAGTATGCAAGATACACGGATACGAGCATAAACTCCCCGATGTCTAGTCCGTTAGCATATCCAATTCCAATAACAATACAGGAGTCACTTCATGTACTAGGATATCCTGAAAATACGCGGCCATCATCCGTTAAAGAATTAAATAAACGTTATCATATACTTGCGTTGCAGCATCATCCAGACAAGGTTACAGTTAATGCCACATCTCTCGAACAGACCGAACAAAAAGATAAAGATGCAACTGAGAAATTCAAAGAAATCAACGAGGCGCATAAACGTCTTCTTACTTATTTTTATTCTGATTTCGAGAGTCTTGATTGTGATATAGATACTGGATATGATAGTATTCTTCAACTGTTCATTAAAACCTTATTAGTAAAAATATCGTCATCGTCGAGAACAAATCCCAATACTTCCGACCCGAATGTAATTCAATCTATCATTCATCAAATCATTACAAAAGGTATTCAATCTGCAATTAAAATGTTCCGTAGTATGGACAAACAAAGCATGATTGTAATATACGATACTCTCTCGAAAAGCCAGGAATTATTTGGTATCTCTCGAGAGACCATGGAAGAGCTTACAAACATATTGGATGAAAAGACGAGTTTGGATATGGTAATTCGATTGAACCCGTCGTTATTGGATATGCTTCTTGATCGTGTATATATATTGAATGAAGACGGACATGCGTATTATATTCCATTGTGGCATAGCGAACTTCATTTTAAACGGCATACCGAAAACTCAGATGCAGGTACTACTACCGATACAGAAACATCATCATCATCATCATCATCCGGAGAAATCATTGTGTTATGCGACCCAGAAATACCGGACAATGTAAGCATTGACGATGATAATAATATCTATATTTCTCTCGATGTAGATGTTTGTGAATTATTCACGAAACAAGTTATACCTATTACAATTAATCATGAATTCGAATCACACGGTTTTATCTATTATTTACATGCATGTGATGTAACATTACAATCATCAAATGTCACGCGCCAACGGGTTTTATTGCATGGTACTGGTATTGCAAAATGGATGAGTGGCGGGGATATCTATAAAATTGGTTCAAGGGCGAATGTGTATGCAAATGTTCGTCTATTTTTAACAAATCATTATTAAAATTAATCGCAATGTATGAATTAGTATTTCATTTTTATTGTCATAAATAAAAAAATGAAATGTACCTGTAATAACGTGTTGGCTTAAATAATAATGTAAAGACGCGACGCGCGACTTACCTGTATATGATGTGTTTATGATATATTATTCACACTTCATTATTTATTAGACCTTGCGGACAATCTTCTTCTTGGAAGCTGCATCACCACCTCCAGCCGCTGCAGCTGATGGGACGACCGGCTTTGCAACAGGCGCCGACGCAGCGCGAACAGGAACTGCTGCGACAGGCTCTTCGTCGTCATCTTCAATGACTGCAGATACATTGTCATGATGGTCGTCACCATCAGCATCTCCATCCACATCAGTGGGAACAACTTGCGAGACAATCTTCGTCTTGTCTTCATCGTCCAACTTGATATGGCACTTACCCTTGAGCGACATCTTGGGTTTCACGATAGCCTGAAACAACTTCCAGGTAACACCGAACTTACCATTTGCGAACCAGATACCACCACACTGAATGCTGACTGCAATGTGACTGCCTTTTGCAATCAAATCCTGAGGAGACAACGCAGCGTTCATAGGGTCAGGGAAGACCGGCTTCATATCGACATCATAGAGCTCCAACTCCTTCCAAGCACCATCCCAGAAAGGCAACTTCACCTTAATCGTAGGCGCACGTGAAGTATCAGCCTCAAGAGTATCCTTGTTCTTGGGATACTTCAAAATCGGCGTCCAGAGTGCCTCCACCGCGTCCGACGTCATCTTGGGTTTGCTGAACCATTCCTTTGAATTTGTGATTGCATCCTCCTTGATTTTCTTCTCGAATGCTGACATATTTTCCAAAAACTTCTTCGTTGCAGGCGTCTCAAATCCCTCGTTCGGAAATTGAAGCGCAAGATCATAGCTCACCTTACCACTCTTGTCATCGGTGAATGACTGAACACCCCATGTAAGCATAAGAGGTGATGACAAATTGAGAACAGTACTCGTCTTTGAATTCACGATGCCGACGCTACGACCACCAACTGAATTCACCTTGGGTTTAGTATATTTCATGTCAGACGCGGGGTTGAAAGATGCGCCAGGAATAACCATTTCAGAAGCCATTGTATGCGGATAACGAAGTAAAACGAACGAACGAGTAGGACGTGTTGAACGATGATGTATATATTCATCATAAATGTTTAAATCAATTTTTTATGATGGATTAAAATTAAAATACTAATTCAGTATTCAGCAGCGCTTCTTATCGAATATTGATACAACCTCCTTCACCAACATGTCAAACTCTTCACGTTGCGTGACGGAAAGCTCGAGTGTATCTTTGAGTTTCGCTAATATATCCTGAAGACGAGCACGTTCTTTATCGATGTCGGCAGTTTTTTGCACCTGGACCTTATATTCGTTTGAGAGAGTGGTAAGACGCTTCATTTCAGCTGAATAATCAGCATTTTCCTTTTGGATTAGGTTCTTGTACTTATTATAATGATTAATAAATGCAGTAGCGACATATCCAGAAATATTATGAGTATTAAAATGAATGCCGCTAAGAAGTCGTACCATCTCATCTTTGTATTCATCCTTAACGATTTTTGTATCGACAACTGTTTTTACTTTTTGGATATGAGCTGCCATCTCGTCGAGAGATTTCAAGAAGGATGGGCGCATGGCATCGAGAGATTGCAAATAATCAGTATCCGCAATAAGTTTCTTGTAGTGACGCTGAATTGTACTATTAAGAGACTGAGTTTCATCAAATATCTTCTTCATGTGCGAACGTGCCAACTCTAGACGCGCCTTCTCATTTTGGAGAGTAACACTCACGCCATTGAAGTTATTTCGATTTTCCGTTTCAATCTTGACTTGGTCGTCGCTATTTTCTTTCAAAAGTAAAAGTAATTTTTCTTGAAATTTGGTAAATTTAGTGGTCGCCTTGGTCTTCGCTTGAATAATTTCGTCGATAACACTTTGTTTGGTTTCATGAGTTACATGTTTAGAGGTAGAAGAACTTATCACAACCGAACGAGAACCTACGGACTTTGGTTCAGAGTTTGTATTAAAACTAGTTACAAGAGAGCCAGAACTTGTCGTAGTGGTTGGTTTCGTGTCTGTGTCGGTTTTCTTTTTCTTGAATAACTCACCACATACTTTATTCTTCAAACCAGTAAATGTTACTTTCATGAGTTCTTGCGAAAATTTGCATTTAGAATCTTCACATTTTACACTATCGAGGCAAGACAAAATATCTTGATTGCATTTTACACTTCTACTGGATGAACCACAACATTGGTCATGCACTTTGCAACACGCGTCAAGTGTATCTTTCGGTTGTACGCCCCATTGACAATTGGGGCCTTCAGCGCCTTTAAATTTTTGTCCTCCGCAATAGTTAGGTCCGCAATAATTGCCATAAACCTTTAAACCAGAAGATTTTGGAACAACAGCATCTTTAACTTTATCAACAACAGAAGTAGCGGTATTTTTAACAGTGGATACAACCCCCTTTGGTTCGGGGTTTGAAGTAAAGGATGCAGCAACGGGTGTAGAAACAGGAACAGGAGCGACAACGCGAGTAGCTGCGACAACCGGAGCAGGAGCAACAACCGGAGCAGGAGGTGTCATGAAATAACGGCAATATACGCGGTCATGATTTTCATTATTATTTGTCCATAACCATTCAGCGTCGGCAGGAATGTTCGGGCGAGAACCACCACCAACGGAACGCCAAATATTACTATCCTGATTTCTGCCGTAACTTACTGCCTTTGGCCACGCAGAATCATCAAAATTGTTCAAGGTCCAGCCAGTGCTTTCTTTTGTTGAACAACGCCAATCAGATGGTTTTGTCGGTTTTCCGCCAAAAACACCAATAAATGCTGCAGGACCTCCTTTATCAACACCATCTATTGCGATAACATCACCTGGCCTTACCTGTGTATTGAAATGATACGTCGTCGTCCAACTTGTACCGCGACCAATTTTATTTCCATTGACATACATATCAAATTCGTTGTCACACGTAAAATAAATCGGTATGCCAACGATAGATGATTTCACTTCTTGAACAACCGGTGCATTTACAGTAAATGTAGTAGCAGTTTTTGTTTCAGGAGTTGATATTTTAATAGAAACAGCCGGTGCCGGCGCAGTGACAGCCTTGGGTGCGGGTGCTGGGACAGCCTTGGGTGCGGGTGCTGGCGCAGGCGCGGCCTTTGGTGCGGGCACAGGCGCAGGCGCGGCCTTTGGGGCGGGTACAGGCGCAGGCGCGGCCTTTGGTGCGGGCACAGGCGCGGCCTTTGGTGCGGTCACAGGCGCGGCCTTTGGTGCGGGCACAGGCGCGGCCTTTGGGGCGGGTACAGGCGCAGGCGCGGCCTTTGGTGCAGCCTTTGGTGCGGGCACAGGCGCAGGCGCGGCCTTTGGTGCAGCCTTTGGTGCAGCCTTTGGGGCAGGCGCAGGAGGAGGAGGAGGAGGAGGACGAAAAATTGCCGTAACAATTTTTTTAAAAGAACGTAATAATGTTCGCTGAGATGTTTTACCAGTTTCTGGTATTTCATCAGCTGAACTTATGTCCGTATCTGCATGCTCGATAATAAAATCGCTAATTATTTGCTGACCATCCTCATTTGAATAAATATCTCCTACTGTCTTATTAATATGGTTAGCATCAGAACCGGTTACATTGACGACATCCAATGGCTTGGGAACATCAATTATTGCAATACCAGTTACGAGGGAGGCCGAGAGAATAAACAGAAGCACCGACGATGAAATACGCATAAATATCGGTTATACTATAGATTAATAAAATATCTTTATGTCAGTGAATGACACACTCTATAAAGATAATAAACATTATATGTTGATAATATATATTTATTATATCATCATCAATCATCACTCAGGTCGGGTCATACAATCAATGAATAATAGACAAGAGACACACAAGTTATATTCACTAATGTTGCCTTATAGTATATATGATAATCCATATAAGCAATACTCGAGAAAAGTAAAACTAAAGAAACAGCAAAATGTAAGCGGAACCAACAGCAGTGAATTCATGATAATTTCATCATCAACAGCACAATCAATTCTTACTCAATCATCCAGTGGAGAAACTGCCAACAATAACATGACTGGTTCTGGAATAAGAACACGTAAAAAAATGAAATTGATGGCTGGTTCGCTTGATGTTGAAACGGAAACGCCTAAATCGAATAATTCACAAAATACGGGGGTCGAAGAAGATAGTGCAACAAATGTAATTATATTAAAACCAGTCGAATATGAAAAAATGAATACTGTCAAATATAGCCTTGCAGACCTTCGAGTACTGTGTTCATTTTATAACATCAAAAAATCCGGCACAAAACTAGAATTGACACAGAGACTATATAATTTTTTAAAACAGACATATTTCATATCACGAATACAGCGTAATTTTAAACATTTTTTATCTAGGAAATATTCTAAGTTATGCGGACCCGGGTATTTACATACATCGATATGTGTAAATGATACTGACTTCTATACATTTGACAAGATATCAAACATCAAACCGATGGAATTATTTACGTATCTTGATATTGACAATAAAATATATGGATTTCATATTGCGTCTATTTTTCACTTGATTATAACATCATATCCAACAATCACAAACCCGTACAATCGAAATATTATTTCTTCTAGTGTCATTAAAAATGTATATGAAAAACTCATTTATGGTTCATTACTTGGATTTCGTGTATCAGTTAAACTTGACGATGACGATAATGGAGATGACATAAATAATAATTCAGGTAGTAGTACCAACGCATCGAATAATAGTGGGCATCCTGCTATCTCACGAGAGAAGCAAGAAGAGTTATTTGTAGTCGATTTATTTCAACACATCAATACACTCGGTAATTATTCCGACTCAGAGTGGTTTATTGCATTACAGCGCGAAGACCTAATACGGTTCATTCGAAATATTTATGACATATGGTATTATCGTGCCAACTTATCACAAGAAATGAAGGAAAGAATATCTCCTCCACATGGCAACCCATTTATTCTTCGTAATGCACACGTGAATTTGAGTGTAATTTCGATATTGACTACTGCAGAAATCCGCACTATATGTATTTCGGTAATTGAGAGAATGGTGTGTAGAGGTGTATCAAGAGAAGACCAATGTCTTGGCGCATTTTATGTACTAGCAACGCTTACCATTGTTAATCAGGATGCTCGTAATGCGTTGCCATGGTTGTATGAAGCTGTACTTTAGCGATTTATGTTCTTTGATTATTTGTTTTTGCTCTGAATATGCTGCTGCACTAAAACAACTTAAAAAGACTTTATTCATATGTGTATAACCGATAACATGGTCAAGTCTGCTCCTTCTTCTTCCGCTGTCGCTAGTTCTACTGCCGCCCCTGCCTCCGCTGCTCCTGCTGCGGCCAAGGCTACCAAGGCACCTTCTACTCCCAAGGCATCCAAGTCCGCCGAGTCTGCTCCTGTTGCCGCCCCTCCCCCCGCCGTTGATGGCGCCGAGGCTTCTACCCCCGTCGCCGAGGTCGATGGCTCTGTTAGCACCGCGCTCTACAGCAGTGTGCTTACTAAGCTTCAGAGTGCGCAGGCCGTTCTTGCTTCTATCCGTTCTGAGGTGAATGAGCTGAAGCGCCAGCATGCTCGTGAGCTTCGCGCTGCCAACAAGGCAAACAAGCGTCGTAAGACCAACGCAAACCGCGCTCCTTCTGGTTTTGTCAAGCCTACCCTCATTTCCAATGAGCTCGCTGCATTCCTTGGCAAGCCCGAGGGCAGTGTTCTTGCTAGGACCGAGGTCACTCGCGAGGTTAATGCCTACATTCGCAACCAGAAGCTTCAGGACAAGGACAATGGTCGCAAGATCAACCCTGACGCCAAGCTTCTCAAGCTTTTGAAGTTGAAGAAGGGCGAGGAGCTCACTTACTTCAACCTGCAGAAGTACATGGCAGCTCACTTCGCCAAGTCGGCGGCTGCCCCTGCTGCTTCTGCCGCTGGTGGCGCTGTCAAGGCTTAAATTGCGTTGGATTGTCATTCAATACAACGAATGATAGTTAATATCGACATCGACAATGAAATGTATTTTACAAAAAAATCATTCGTTTTTTGTAAAGTTATTTATTCAAATACTATTTTCGACGTTTGCCTTTTTTGTGAAACTTGTGCAATTCCTCGAACGACGCTGCATTGATTCCATATACTTCATTTGCAATTACGGTTGCATGTTTATCTGGAGTTTGGTCTATTCCGTATAGTGGCGAAGATGTCAGCGAACCATTACCTGAAGAAAGTGAGTGAATAATCACCTCATCACTTGGCGACGGGTCGATGAATATGAAGTCTTCTTTCATCATGATTTCAACAATTCGTTTCTTTTGTATATTTTCACGATTAAGTACGACAAGTTGCTTGTATTGGTTGTTACTGTCGCCGCTTGACGAGCTTACATCGAACATCGCTTCATTTGATATATATATAATCGCACTACTACTATTATGCTGCTGCCGGGGTGCCGGATGGTTCTGGTGCTGTTCTGCATACCAGTCATAAAATCCACCACCACTCTCATGATACCGTTCTAGCTCTTTAAGTGCTAATGTTTTGAATTTGGTTATTTTCTTGAACACCGTTTCTGGCGAGACGTAGGTTTGAACCGGTCCTTCTGACGCTCTTGGTGATGAAGCCACACTCGAACTAGATGATGTAGTAGTGATTGTTTGTGAATAATCGGTTCCACTTACAACGCACATCATTTTGAACTCTTGTTGCGTGAGAGACAACGTCTTTAAAATTTCTGGCATGCTATACCGTACAACTGAATGGTTTAATAAACTGATATTTCGTAGTACGACTGGGCAACCATAAACAAACATATCAGTATCATCGCTCATGCATGCATCCACGCGTTTTTTGATAGATAATTTTGCACACAGCGCGTCGGCTTCTCCTTCTGCATCAATTGTGGCAAAACCAAAGCTCACCAAAAGTTCTTTCACATTTGATATATCACAATCACGCAGACGGATAAACTGCTTTTTGAGTTCGCGCATTGTATCCTCAATATCATCAAGTTCGGTCGTCGTGATTTCACAACCAGACGCATCCCTTTTGTCTTTTGACATTTTCATCAATGCGTCATACTGTTTTTTCGCTTCGTCCTTCTTCTTTTTCCTAATCTCAATCACGTCAGTTTTTTGGGGAGGAGGCGGTCCGTCAAAGACAAACACGGCGTGAATGTTGTAATGACGAAACACTGACGCCATCAAATACATATTTTCTAATAACGCTCCTTCTCCTGAATAACGGTACATGTAAATACTAGTATCCACTGCAATCTTCTTACCAGATAATTCCTTTAAATGAACACGGGAGGATGCATTCGGGCATCGATGCTGTATAAAACGGTTCAAATTACGAATACCCATCGTATCTTATGTAAAGTCAATTTGTAACTTAACATAAAAAAATATTTTTCATTCAATTTTATTGGTAGGATTATTCTTTATACTTGTGGAGGTAATTGCTCGTCATCATCGCTAAGAAATGTATTCTCGTCAATTATAATCAAATGCTCATCTTGTTCCACGACAACTCCAGCATTCTGAATTTCTTGAGGCGGTTGTATCCTGTTATTGTTTTCATTCTCAATTACAGGAACATCATTAGCTTCATCATCATTTTGAACGACCGGCTGCTGTTGCTGCTGCTCTTCAGGAACAGCATGTTGTTTCTTCTCGTGACGGTTCATCTGTCGTTTCACATAATCCTTCAAGTCATAATAATCTCTGTCCAACTCACGATAGACGTCGTCTTTCAAAACATGTATATCTTCTGATATATTACTAATATCAGTCGTGTTCTGACCAATCTCGTCCGTCAGATGTTCCATATTTTCCTTCACATCCGACAATTCTGCATCCACCATTCCGATACTTTGTTTCAATGTCACACAATTCTCGCGTACTTGCTTAATATCCTCTACAACTCCGAAATATCGATGAGAATGATATTGGTTTGACATCGTAATCAACTCTGTTAGTTCATCATTCACACTTTGAACCAATTGCGCACTCGTCTTGCTTTCGAATTCAACCTCCTTCGTAATGGCACGAGCAAACTCTTCGCGCAAATCACCTGCCAAATTGTATTGCATTTGTCGCGTTTCGTCCATCATTCTATTCATTTGTTTCATCAGAATATCTTCTACATCTTTAATACGTCCAGAGATGGCATGGCTCATATTCACTGCAGTATCTAATTTCGCCATCAAGTCATTTTCACGTTGGATAAACATTTGGTAATCCCGATAATACGTCTCATTCAACTCGGCTATTTCCTCGCGAAGTCGGCTGTTTTCGTCCTGTAGGCTCTTCGTCCTTGTATCAAACTCATTGCGAATTGTATCAATGTATGCAAATATCTCATTATCCGCACTAGCAGACCCATAATTCACATCCTGTTGAACCTTTTCACACTTCTTATTCACATATTTTCTAAGTTTGCGCACATGCTTGGAGAGAACATTATTCTCATTAAAATCCGCTTGTGACTGTGCAATTTCACATCTTACGTCCTGAAGCTCTTGATATACCTCATCCGCAAACCTAGTAGTGGTTTGCTTCTGGTCTTGAAGGATGCTTTCCACATCATCATACTTCGTAAATAAATTTGCAATATTTCGCCAGAGCATCATCTTTTCATCATTGTCATTGGCTACTGCCGAAGACGAAGCCGCAGACGCAATCGGAATTAGCGGAGGAGGAGGCGATGAACTACTTCCTGACGTCTGGTGTGTATAATATAGAGGATTATCCACTGAAAGAGATACAAGTCTTCCAACAGAGGTTTGAGGAGCAGGGCGAGAAGTCATTATAATAACGATGATGATACAATGAAGCAGACAACGATATGATATATATACATAACATCGATTTATATTCAATTTTGTATGATTGTAATACTATTTTCACTCAGAAGTCATACGCATCGTCCTTTTTAATGTTGAATTTATTTTTGTATTATGTCCCGACATTGACGTTTCAGTAAAATCGATTAAATTAAGTAACACGGGATCTCTCGCAGCGTTACGAATAAGTTCTATAAATTCATTCAAATTGTGATTACTCATTGCAAAACGTATTGCTTTAATATTATCTCGCCCGGTATCTTCTTTTCCACGACCGCCTTTATTATTATTATCGCAGCACCAAGAAATAAATGGAAGAGCATATGCCGAGAGAATACCGCCTAATATATAGTATGCATACACGTTGGTATCTTCTGCATATTGTTTTCGACATACACTCATATTTTCCGGTGTTAGAACTGTTATTTGCGAATATTTCAATTTCATAATATCAAGAACCTTTACCAATTGAAACACGTGAAAGAATGCATTGTTCGCCAACTTCTCTCGAACCCCTCGTATAAAATTCATGCGACTGTCCGAACTACGGGATATTGATGAAGTACCTGATGGTTCTTTATGAAAGTACGTTTCAAACATTACATTTATAATTCTCGCCCACGTTTCAGTATATGTTTCAAATAATAAAATATCATCGTGTGGAATACAGAACGTTTTACGAAGTTCTTGATTAGCAAGGCGTAAATCCAAGTCAATAAAGTCTATATTAAAATTATGCATTGATTCGTGAATAAATACCTTGAACCATTCTTCCGTTCGATATACGATAATTTCACCATGTGTTTCACAATTCCGAGTAAGTCCAGTATTTACATGTATTGCAGATAAAACAGTATCGTCTGAAGTATTATTATGATGTATTGTCGGGCGTTCTTTCTTAAACGGTGTCATATAAAAATATACGTCCAGTTTCTCGGAACATTCTTTGTTCGCTAATCTGGAAATAATCGAAATCCAAATAAATACCTTATACGCGTATATTTGGTATATTGCAATTTCTGATGCACACAAGTACGACGCAGATGACATTGGTCCGTGTTTCATTTTACTACAAATCGCTATATGTGACTCCGGAAATGTTATAAAATAAAGTGATACATCTCGCCCATATATATTTGCTTTAAACATAATACAATATTCCGATTTCTCTCGAATATACCGATACACCTTATACGGAATATACCGATTTCTTTCAGGGTCAGCATCAGAATCGGCGTCTGTATCTCGATGATGATGTTGGCGGCCATTTCGCGTATCATAATCTCTCTGCAATTCTGATAATATCCGTGGATGCGGTAAATCATTCGCCGAATTTTTTATTTCGCTCACTTCATGAGTTAGAGCATTTCCAACATTCATCACCAGATTTTTCACATTAGTATCATTTGATACGGAAAATCGTTTATACATCTCGTACTCTTCTTTTCGTAAGTTTTCATAGAAATCATTGAAAAAATCAGTAGTATTTCCTTTATTTTCACTAATACGTGTTCGTATTGTTCGTGATAATTTCGCGTTATAATCACTCGCCATATCACGTACAGAACGTTGTATGTCATTGGCATCTTTTTTTAGTTCATCTTCTATCCACATTTTATATTATTATATTATAACAGTATAATAATATTGCAACCTCAAACTATTTTAAATGTTCGAACTTATTTTTAAGAAGTATTTTAAAAGGGACACATTCCACATTTTCGTATTTTCGTTTATGGTATTTATCGTACTGAATGTGATAGAAAATGTAATTCATTACAATATCGGTAAATATCACGATACCAATGATAAAAACAATGCCAATGGAGTAGCCGGATTTCATTTTACAAACCCATCGGAAACAGACTGGGTACGTATTGTTATTATTATGCTTATATTTGCGATACTTCAAGGGTTCTTTACAAGCTATTTCAGTGTATGCTAATAACAGGGTATCTAACGCGATGCTCCTGTGCGTAGTTTATGGCGAACACGCATCAGGTGGTGATAAATCTGTGGTGGAGCACCTCTCTGGTAATGGACAAGTTTCGCATTTCGTGTCGCTAGTAATAACTCCTTCAGGTTATTATTTTGAGAGAATTTGGCGAATGTCGCATTTTCCATCTCTCGTTCGCTGCGTCCATGATTAAAAAAATCGGGGTCAATTGCAATCCGCGACGGACGAATAATTGTAGTATGGTTTAACTTTCCACTTTTACTACCCGCAGCCTTTGCAAGTATAGGGTCAGATGATAATTCAGAACGCGAATCTAGAGAGAATTTCAGATAAAACTCTCGATTATTATTTTTAAATTTACTACCCTGATAATAATGTTCCACGCTCTGCCATGTATGACTGTCCAGCATAAATGGTTCATTCCATGAATTCGACAATTTACGTCGCCAGTTATCAAATGTAGCAAGTTTATGAAAATGGATTTTCTCCGTCTCAGGTATTTTTTCTCCTGCACCGGTTCCTGGTAATGCGTTTGGATTAGAATTCGAGTAAAACTGAAATACGACGTCAGGTGTATATAGATGTGCGCCGTTTGTTCGATGGTGGTTGTTGTTGGCAGACATCCCCGCGTCCATATGAACCTCCTCCAATAAATCATCCAAGCTCTCGTTCGGTATTTCATCTACACGTATTCCGAGTTCGCGTTGAAAAAGTTTAAATTGTGGAATAAGGCAGAATGTACCAGATTGCGTTTCTAAGCATTTCGTAGTAATTAACAGTTTGATATCGTATGGTAATTCTGAAAATGCAAGAACGCCGTGTGTTTTATATGTTATTAAATTATACGTTGTCAATTTTGTATCAGACATAATACGCTTATTTCGCGGAGATTGATTATGCGTGTTGGCATTACGAGACCCACCGGTAAGTGTATTTACTGTACCATTTTTACCTATTAAAATATACGCAGTCGGTTCAAATACTCCGCGTGTTCGAATAATCGGGTCAATTGTGTCTTTTCCAGCTCCATTATCACACTGTAACACATTATCAATATCCCCAGTTTCATACGCATCTCTCGAAAACATGATAAATTTCATGTTTAACACGCGTTCCATTGTTGCAATCGCCCATGAATCTGGCCAATAAAGTGATGTCATCATTCGTTCCTTCAATTGGTCAGTAGAACGCACATCTCGCATGTAATCATATTGTCCAGCCAATAACTTCGTATAAACCATTTCGTCGTGTTTATGATTATTTTCAATCACCATTTTTTTTGCGTTGGCTATCATTAACTGTTGTTGGGCTCGGTCATGGATGGACGCTATCCTCCGTTTAATATCGTTGTAATTATTCACAAGTTCTCTGCTCTCACGCATTTGGGTTCGAACCAAATTATGATACAACGCATATTTCTCTCGGTAAGAACGAAATACTTCGCTCGTTACTTCGTCTGCAAGTTGTTTTCGAAGTTCAAGAACTGTCGTGGTACGTCCTTGTGTAAGAAGCGCGTCGCGTATCACCGCAAAAAGTGCATCCCCCGCGCCCTCATTATCAATAAAATTAAAATACTTATTCCTCAAGTATTTTTGTATCCATAAATCGGATGCAGGATTAGGCTTATATTGCCGGCGTTCTAATTCAGATTGTTCTTTTGTTTGCAGTGGTAATATGGATGCGCCAGATAATAAATGTTTTTGACGCGCATCCATACCGAAGACCTTTCCAATATTTTCTTCATCGTCTGTCTCTGACATGTCGTCATCAATATCATTTTCGTTTGTAATTACTTGTGACAGAGGTTTAATCGGGTCCTTTCCGAGAGATTTCTTGATTTCATTTATCTCACTTTTTGTTTTTTTCGCGTCGATTACAGCAGAAGCGGACGACGACGACGACGACGTGGCGTGATTTGCAATACCTGGCCTCGCGCGAGATTTACGTAATAACTCAATATTTACAAATCCGTACAACAATGGGGATAACCGACTAACATCTAAATCGCCTGACTCGTCCATCTTAACTTGACCAGATTGCATTTCATATACACCGATTTGCTTCATAAACTCAATTTCTGTATTAAACAAGTAAATAGGGACATAAACGATATTATATCGTTTCGCGAAATGATAATTCAGTTGCCCCACACCTATAATTACTTTTTGCGGGTCTCGCAATAATTGAACTTGAAATAAAGGTGTATTGTAATTGAAATCTTCTTCCTCTAAATGCGAATATTCATGATAGTTGATATTTGGATTGAGTTTTGATTTTACCATTTCAGGGTGTTTTGTATATGAATGTAATTATTATATACGTATAAATAATAATTACATAGTTTCCGCATGATATATACTTCATCTATATATCAGTGTTTGTCGTATTACACCGCTTACGTCTGTTTCTGTTGTAATAAATGACAATTTAAATTTACGTTCTTTATTTTTATTCAGTGCGGTAATCACGCGCTTATATCTGTCCACATTATTATCAGACGTCCCTCCTGCTCCCAAATGAAGTGCATCCGCTTCATTGCCATAGTCTAATATTTTCTGTTCTTGCCATATGTCGTTTATAGAGAGAAATCCAGGTAGGTTCATGATAAATATTCCAAGATTACGACGATGATAGTAATTACTCAAAATGACGTCATCGGAAAGACGACAAATCTGATTATCGATTGCAGTATAACGCGTAATATATTCCATAAAATCGTCGCCAAATGTATTTAATTTCACACAAACCGACCCATATCCTTCAGCAATCGTAGCAGTATCCCGATACCCACGTTTTCCATGAAGGTCCATATTCACAAAATCAAACCCAGTAGATGTCCATACATTATGGTCATTCGGCGCAATCATTCGCTCATATGTCTCCACCATTTTCTTTGGATACGCAATATCATCATCCAAATAAATGATACGGGTATATTCTGGGTTATATTCATCTGAACGGTCTCGGTCAGATAAATATGCCACTGTCGGGATGATTTTCGTCGCAGGACCATAATCTGTCGAAATACGATTGACAGTAAGTGATTTTCGAATATATTTTGGCACAATATATGTTTCACCAGTTCGTGCAAACTCCTCTGGAATATTCAATAAAAATAAGTCAGGTTTGCGGGTTTGGTCTAGAATACTGTTTATCATTGGCCCGCATTTATTAATACGGGTCGGACTTGTTGTAAATGATACTATGAATTTTGTTTTCGGTACAGCAGACATATGAATAGTTTAAACGTTATTGAATATCTATGACAATCTCTATATTGGTTTCATGCTTACTTACTTCTTTGCCTTTCCAGAAATTTCATCTAGCATATCCAAATGCTTAAATATCGTCTTATTTGTAATACTTGGTTTGCTTTTGATTTTCAGTTTCGATATTTCAGTGATTTGTTCAACCCTTGTGTGAAATAACTCGATTGTTTCAGCATCGTTGCTACTTCGGTCCTTCAATACAGCGTGACTGTGTTTCACCATAATAAATAGATTTTCTGCAAGTTCATCCACTTCATTCGTCTTTCCTTCTTGCCGCATATTCGAATACATGAGTTCTTGTATTTGCTTCATAAGGGCCAAAACCTGCGACTTCTCTACAATTCCGATTTTCATCAAATTCACGATGAACAATGACATTGCTTTTCGCTTTTCATTCGCCTTATTGATGTCGCAAAACTTGTCGTAATTCTTCTTCGGGTCACAATACTCGATTGTATCGAATAGTGACATAAACGATGCTAAATTTTGTTCGAATACATTGCGAAAAACTGCGTACTCCGCGTGGTCCGGTTCTTTTTCTTTGGCCATCAAATCCTGGAACAATCGCGCATAAATCTCTGAGTAAAATGCGTTTGAACTTGCGGTCGTAAATATCGACGATGCAACGCGGTTCATCACCGTAAGTGTATTGTGTTCCTCGGATGTGTCATTTTCACACGCCTGGAATAATCCAGTAATTTCTTTCAGGATATTAGTAAGCATTGACGTATAGGTCTTGTCCGTAAGCTTATTCAGAAATGACCGAATATTATCAATACTCAGTTCAATACCTTCCTTCTTCTTCAACTCAGTCTTCTGAAACGACAAAATCGTATCCCATTCACTATTTGGAATTTGCTGATTGCGCGCCGCACCTCCTGGACCAGCACGAGTAATAGAATGACCACCCACCGCACTTCCGCTTCCAAGACCTCCTCCTCCCATGCTAATAGAGCTATTGTGATTACCGAACCGACTTTGAAATGTGTTGGCACTACTTCCAGCAACATGATAAGCACTTGCAGAACATGTACCGGTTACGTGTCCAGTTCCATTAGAAGCGCTCCCACTGCTTCCACCACTGACCGGTCCTGCACGAAAATCACTTGGGTCGCGAACTGGAAAAACCGGTGTTTTGATATATGTCGGTGCTCCCACCAAATCAGCTAAATCAGATACCGACTTGATAACGTCGTCGGGTAATTTCAAGTCAAAACCCATATTCATAAAAGCCCCATAGTCCGGAAGATCATAACGATGTGTGATTTTTGCCATTTCGTTGTTGCTACACACAATATGCTTATAATACTACACATATAACTTTTATATCAATTTTATACATTGATGAATATTATCATTCATCAATGTTCGTTGATGTTCGTTGATGGTCGTCATTCTTCAATATTCACCTTGGTATGGTATGATACAGGTCAAACCATTTAGTGGTCTTCAATAAATGAAATAATTCCGGATTTTTGTAATAGATTTGCACTACTACATTTTGGTCATCATCACTGATATGTTGGTCGTACAGTTTAAGTAGATTTTCTTCATACAATCTTTCGTATGTATCAACCAAGCACTTCGGTAAAATAAATGAACCACCCATTACGATTATATCATCAAGTTGAAGTAAAACGTTAGGGTCAATACGATTGTTAATGTCTGGATAATGAAAACAATTATACATTATCTTATTCGGCAATGCATTTACATTTATATTTCGAGGAATATTCAAGTCAGAATTTCGTATATACCCAAAATCAATCCACGCGTAAAAATCATAATTATAGTACTCTTTTGTTTGTTTTATAAATGAAATTTTACTATGATTAATCAAGTTGTATTCAGAATACAAATGTTCTGGATTTACTCTGCGATGATACGCAAGTTTGTTTTTATAAATTTCGCTATTCATGACTGCTTTATCTTTCTCCATAAGGGTTGTAAAAAATGTGTTTTGAATACATTTATCCATATTTACAAATGTGATGTTCGGTTTCACTGTATTATTCGTTGCCTTCATAATTAGGTCAAAAATATGTTGTTCTACAAAAACCACTGTATCATATATCATATAACTCAATATATTCAAAAAATGTTTAACATAATCATCATTCGTCAATGTATAATGAGACCATAATGACCGTTTGATATCCTTGTATGCAGTTATAAACAGAATACTTTCTTTGGTATTCACATTCGGCGAAAACGGAACAAAACTATCGTTCAGCATAATAAAGTTAATATGATGTTTATACTTGTATATTATATTCATATCTAAATTGTTTCTAACGAATTACTATACATGTTATTCATTAACATAATCGACTTAAATATATTATGTTATAATTATTAGACATATCCGATATTATTTTCGTGACTTATTAACGACACATTTTATGTCATCTACCGACGATACTCTAAGTTCTCACGTTTCAAACGAAACTGGTGATAATTTATCAGAAACTGGACCAGTTACTAATAATGGCGCAAGTGCTGGCGCTTCGGGTTCAGACTCATATCCTGAATTCAAGGTTTGGGAGGACGTTAATGAAATTTCATCAGACCTTCTTCGAGGAATTTATGCATATGGTTTCGAGAAACCAAGCAATATACAACAAAAATCAATATTATCTATTATTCAACGTCGCGATGTAATTGCGCAAGCTCAGTCTGGAACAGGAAAGACTGGTGCATTCACGGTAGCTGCGCTTCAAAGTATAGATATTACTAAGGCCGCTACACAAGTTATTATTCTTGCTCCAACTCGCGAGCTTGCCCGTCAAATCTATGATGTAATTCAGGGTCTTTCTGCAATGATGTCGGGGCTTACAATGCGCCTTCTCGTCGGTGGAACTTCAACAGCAGAAGACGCAGCAGAGCTCCGGAAATCTATACCACACATTATTGTGGGGTGTCCCGGTCGCGTATTTGATATGATACGCCGCAATCATATACATATCTCTACTGTTCATATGTTAGTTTTGGATGAAGCAGATGAGATGCTTTCTGCTGGATTTAATGACCAAATCTATAATATTTTTCAATATATGCCGTCTGACATTCAGGTTGTTCTATTTAGTGCAACGATGCCTCCAGAACTATATAGCTTGACCGAAAAGTTTATGAGAAACCCTGTAAATATTCAAGTAAAAGCTGAACAACTTACACTTGAAGGTATTCAACAGCATTATGTCGCATTGGATGATGATGTCCAGAAATATCTCACACTTAAAGACTTATTCAAGACGATATCTGTATCGCAGTGTATCATTTTCTGTAATTCAACGAAGCGCGTAGCAGACTTACACGAAGCAATGCTTTTTGACGGGTTCCCTGTGTGCTGTATTCATAGCGGAATGGAGAAGGGGGATAATCGCGAGCGTGATAAGGCATATCAGGAATTCAAAGCGGGCGTGCATCGTGTTCTTATTTCATCAAATGTCACTGCCCGCGGTATCGATATTCAACAGGTGAGTACAGTCATCAATTTTGACATGCCTCAAGATGTACATATCTATCTTCATCGCATTGGACGTTCCGGACGTTGGGGAAGAAAGGGTGTCGCGATTAATTTTGTTACACGTCGAGACATGCGGATTAAGAAAGAGATTGAAACGTATTACGAGACATCAATTACAGAGTTGCCTGTGAATTTTATGGAGGGGATTTAATTGTATATTGTTATCACTAATTATGCGTTTTGTTGTACATAATATAATACGGTACATAATATAAAGACGTACCACATTATATATTATTTATAGTCGGAACCAATGAAAGTCGTTGCCTTTTTATCGAATAAAATTACCCTGCGAGGTACCGAGGTTGCGATTTATGACTACGCTCATTATAATGAAACACTCCTCGGAAATAAAAGTATTATCATAACGCGTGATTATAATAGAATTAAAAATGAATATGACGTCGATATTCAAGGGTATGATAAATTTAAAGAGCGTTTTGATATTTTTTATTATTCATCGCAAAATGATATCGACCAAATCGTATTAGACAATAAGGTTACACATCTTTTTATCATCAAATCTGGTGGAATAGACGGCTTGCATTCGAACCACTGTACGAATATCATACAATGCGTGTTTGATATTTCGCAACCTCATGGTCAAGTATATACACCAATTGGAGAAACCATCAATGAACGTTATGGTAAGAATTACCCAGTTACACCGCATATTGTAACTATACCTGAATGTAATGAAAATTTAAGAACAGAGTTATCAATTCCTGAAAATGCTATTGTATTCGGACGATACGGAGGAAAGGAGTCGTTCGATATTCGGTTTGTACATGAGGTAATCAAACATGTACTACAAACGAGAGATGATGTATATTTTCTCTTTATGAATACTCATCCATTTTATGAACATAAAAATATTATTCATCTACCTGGAAATGCCGACATGATTTTCAAGCGTAAATTTATAAATACTTGTGATGCATTATTACATGCAAGAGACCGCGGAGAAACATTTGGTTTGACCTGTGGAGAGTTTTCAATTTGTAAAAAACCGGTAATTACATACGGTCGTTCCATTGAACGAGAACATCTTTTAATATTGAAAGATAAGGCAGTTGTTTATAATACACCAAACGACATTAATACGATTTTACAAACATTTACAAAGGGTAAATACGATGTTGATGAAAACGGTTACATGTTTTATACCCCGGAAAATGTCATGGGGTTAATAAATAAAAATTGTCTTATATAAGTATTTATTTCTATTGTTAAACATTAAATCAAAAGTATATAATTTTATATAGTTAATTATATTGAGAATCAAATACACTTGTATAATAATGCCGTTTAAACCCCCTGGAAATAGTGCAGAGAGGCGACTGTTTATTGCAAAAGCCATAATAGGGTCAAATAAATCCGTAACACGGTCAAAAAAATCGCCTGATACATCATCGAAAACAACGGCGGCGGCAGGGGCTGCAGAGCCGGAAACAACGACAGAGGCGGCAGAGGCGGCAGAGACAACAACACAAGAAAATTCTTCTTCCTCATCACCGCGACGTTCATTCTGGGATAGATACTTTGGGTGTTTTTCACGTTCTTGCAGACGGCGGCGAAATAGCCCTTCTCGGTCTAGGACACCGTCTCCTTCTCGAACATCCGGTGGAAAAAGAGCTACTATTGTAGGTGGTACTAAATATAAACGCCTTCGCCGTGATGCTAATATAACAAAAAGAAAACATCGCTGATGTATGAATTAATCACACATCAGTTTATGTGCGCTTGTGTGTGTTTATTTCGTCATATTATATTGTTGCATCATAACAATACAATGTCTTGTTCTTTTAGCGTATGTTCTTTAATAACAGATGTTCGAGAGTCTGTTACTGAAATACCACGAGATCCAGATGAAGTAAAATCTCTGCTACTTGAACATTTAGGAATATCTAATAAAAAAACAGAAGAAGACAATCCTACATCAGAAAAACATGCACAATCCACAAAAATCGCATCTGTAACAGAGACAATATTTAAGCATCCTATTTCTTACTCTAACCCCGAAAAACTACGCGAATTGCCTGCATCTATCATCGAAGACCTAGAATTACTTCAAGTAAAACCGAAAATGAATACTGCTAATAGCATCACTGATGCTCCTGCAGATGATATAACTGATAACGTTAAAGGCTTGTATCATTACGTATTCTCTCCTAAATCCGTGTATGGAACCGAACATCTACCTATTTGGAGTAAATATTATACCACAGACATCGAATACTTAAAACAAACACAGACCCTACTCGAAATGTTCGATAATGAATTATTAGAACGTTGTATCGAGCAAAATACTGCGCATTCAAATTGCGCCGACGCCTTTTCAAATATGAAAGAAACATGGGCGGACTTTCGTGGAACTGGAAAACTACATGATTTTAAGGAGAAATTCAGTTACGTTGAAACCCCTTTTCTCGCAAAACTGAATAGTTCAACGTCGTTTTTACAGTTTTTGAGCTTGTATAACATTTCGTCACCAGTAATCGCACTATTAACACCACTTATTGTGTTGATTATTCCATTTTTTGTGCTATTGATGCGAGGCCTAGGTGTATCATTTAGCGAATATGTAGATATTTTGAAGCAAATTATAAGTCAGCATTCAGTAGGCAAATTCCTTACACAATTTGAAACAGTGAGTATAGAACAGAAAATGTATATTCTTATGTCGGTTGTCTTTTACTTTATCCAAATTTATCAGAACATTATGGCATGTGTGCGATTTTATAACAATATCAAGTTGGTGCATAAACATATTCATACAATAAACGCTTACTTGACCGCAACCGGTGTGAATATGAGTTATGTAATTCAACTAATACAAACATACCATCTCTCAACATACGAACCTTTCCGCCAAGAACTATCCGAGAGATACCGCCTTCTGGATGAAGTCACAAAGGCATTATCCGATATTTCACCATTTTCGGTATCTGTCAGCAAATTCTTTCAAATCGGTTATGTTATGAAGAATTATTATTCTCTGTTTTCCCAGACGGACTTGAATGAGCTTCTAGAATATAGTTTCGGATTTAATGCATATATGGAACACCTTACTGCATGCAGGTCATTTGTTATTGACGGTGTAATCAAAAAGTGCGCATTTATTGAACGTATAGATGACGATGAAGGGAATTTTGAACCAGCTAGACCATTGACACCACCGGTAATAGATACAAATGATGCTGATGATGCGCCGAGAGATGATGATGCCCCGAGAGATGAAGATACTCAAGACGAACCAGTTCTGCCTCCTCCGCCTTCCCCGCCTCCAGTTCCTCTTCTACGAAGAAAAGGTATCACCAAAATATCGGGGCAAATCTATGCACCATTGAAGACACATAATGCTGCAAACGTCATAGCAAATGATGTTACACTTGATAAACAACTTATCATCACAGGTCCAAACGCTGCTGGAAAAACGACTGTTATCAAATCCACGCTTTTCAATATTATCATCTCTCAACAAATTGGTTACGGGTTCTATGAACGCGCAGAAATCAATCCATATGACTATCTTCATTGTTATTTGAATATACCTGATACATCTGGTCGAGATAGTCTCTTCCAGGCAGAGTCGCGTCGATGCATGGAAATTCTGCATTGTATTATGGAAAACCCTACGAAACGTCACTTCTGTATTTTTGATGAGCTTTATTCGGGAACAAATCCGTATGAGGCAGTTGCTGCAGCATATGGATATATTGATTTTATCTCAAAGAAATCGAAGGTTGATCTTATTCTAACAACACATTATATTGAACTTTGCGAGCTTCTCGAAAAACGTAATACCAACGCAATAACCAACCTTCATATGTCAGTTTGCGAAGAAACTGGCGCATATTTGTATAAGATTGCCGATGGTATTTCGACCATAAAGGGTGGGTTAAAAGTTCTTCGTGACCTTGAGTATCCTGCAGAAATCATAGAGAGTGCAAGGCTTATTATAAAGGGGTAAAAGTAAAAGGTGTCGTCTCTGCGATATATACGCGTAATAACCGCTTATAGGTATAATATATCGGGTCGTCTGTATCCGTAACATTTTCAAGCATCCGGACATCATTATAAAATGATACGCACTGTTCTAGCGCAGGCGATTGATCTGGCGTTTTTGAAACACAATCGTATATCGCATTCAAATTTGCACGGGCCTGTTCGTGTTTTTGCGTGAAACGACTTTCATATAATGAAACATTAAGGTAATTAATAAAATTGGCGAAAAGTATAACCACTTTATGTGGTTCATTAGGAGCGGTCTCTGCATTACTAGTTACACCGTCTATATTCATTTTATCTATACATCATAAATAATTATATTTTTATGCTGTATTACATTCAACAATTGTTTTATCAATCACAACACTCTTTGCAACCTTCTTTATTACCTTCGATATATTTCCATCAGCCGCTCCATCTGTTATTATTTTCGATAGTTTAAAATATTCGTTATTATCTCTCGTGTTACTCGTCATGCATTTCGGATGTTGCGCAACCCATTCTCCCATTAGACTTACATTCTTATGTTCAACCGCAAGTACAGCGTTTGTCATTTTCGCGTGATCTGGACCATCACATTCCCATTTGTCCGCATCTTTTACGTACAATGTATCACGTTTTACATCGCTGCAATGGATTGGTCGTTTATGTAGCTCGGTTTTATTCAAATTTGTAATTAGTATATTCGACATCCCTTCAACATAACCAAGTTTGCCTACATTTTCTAGGTCGTCAGTATTCAGTTGAATTGAATTGACAAAATCCTTCATATTCATTGCATCCTTGCATTGTTCATTCAAGAAAAACTGCATATTAAATGTCTGATTATAACAATTCGTTATATTGTTGTTAGTAATTGTCGTTGGTACTGCTGTTGTAATGGCATTCGTTGCAGCAGCAGTAGTTGCAGTAATCGCCGACATACTCGTTTTACACATATCCAGTATTTGGGTTTTGAATTCATGGTTCATTTGCATCATTGTATTGATTACATTTTTCAACTCTGTCGTGTTCTCGATTTTTGAAGCATCCATTGCATTTGTAATACATGATGCTCCCCCGTATTTCTTATTATGTCGCCATAGTCCGGTTCGGTTTATATAAGGACGTTTGCAATATTTACACTCATATGTTGCAGGCAAGCATACTTTACTAGTACCACCGTCATTATCGGCGACTTCTATAAGTGGAACTTTATATATGACGTTTTTTTGTTCATCTTCTTCATGAAGGTCGATTTGAACGATTTCTTTGATGGGTGTTTTTTGGGGGTTCGACAGTTCGGAAATATTTAATTGCGGTTTTTGGGGGATGCATTCTGTCGCCATTATGCCGCTACTTCCTGAAATGAGACTGTGAATGTAATTTTTGCACTTGGCGTTCTCAGAACATAACCGTTGATGCTTTGCGGATAAAAGATGACGGTTATAATCAAATTTGTTATTGGTTTTGATGTCACACGTATCACAATAATACATAAACGAAAAGTCAGTGTTGCGTAAAATGTTGCCTAAATCGCATGGGCCTATATAGATAGGGGGAAAATAGCCTCGATGGGCGGACGCGGGAGGTTCGGCGGATGGACGAAAAAAATTATCGTCACAAATTTTTCGTTCGAATGAAAAAAATTGTGACTGGTCAGTCACAAATTGCAAAAAAAACGTGTTTTAAAAGTTCCACGCAAAATGCGTAAAAGGACATTTTTGGACGTGTTGCCATTTGTTGCGTGTTTAAGCAACATTTTTCGCAGGTCAGTTGTCTATGCGTTATTCTATATATTGTTACGAAATATGCTCTGATTATTTTCTAAATTCAAACGGATTATTTTTGGCTGAAAAGTGTCCAACTGTATATAATTTCATTGATTTAGTTTTTTACACCTTTTCTCATTTAAAACGCCCATTTTATAGAGCAAAAAAAAATAAGAAAAAAATGTAAAATCAATAGTAGGAATTTCACCTACGATGGTCTAACTTTTTCCTCTTCTTTTTGGATATTTGAAGAGGTGAAAGACGAAATTTGGAAACATAACGGACGCTCTTGTGTTTCTATCCAAGATTGTGTTAATTTCATTATGTTTATAGACGAGTTTGCGTCTCTGGTTCTAAATACGATTTTTTTGTTTTCGCAACTCACGCAGTTAGAACACTTTAACAGACGAAATACTTTATTTCCTTCCTTATCTTTATAATACTCCAAATCATTATTACAATCACAACACTTCTTACTTGTGTTGCATTCATTTATCGTTATTGTATCATATTTTTTATGAATTAATTTTCTCAACCCTTTATTCATCGTAGGCATAAAATGTTTCATTTGTGTGCTTCTACTCCAATTTCCATAACCGATTAGGATATTTTCGCCAAATGTTTCTTTAATTTTATTCAAAAATGTGTCTATTGATTTCTTACCATAACTATATTGACGAAATTTCATTTTTCGCCATGTATCGCGATGGTAAAACTCCATAGTTTCTTTGTTTAGTTTATCCTTTTCAATAAGATACGCTTTGAACTTTTCGTAATCAACTGATTTACTATTTTGAAATGATAGTTGTGTTTCTTTTTCAATAATACCATTTCGGTTTTTTTCCTCTAATAAAATTCGTTCGTTTGTTTTTGCTTTACTTTCTCTTTTTCTTTGTGGGGCTGTGTATTGAAGTTTGTTTCCGTTTTTATCCATCATATAAACCAAACTGCGTTTTCCAGGGTCGCAACCAACAATATTCCTTTCTTTCAAAGTATCTAACTGTTCTTTGGATAAATCCTCAATATTGTAAAAATCTTGTTCTTGTAAAATAGGAACTCTTGCACCCCATTTTTTATCCTTCAAATCTTTTCTAATAAATAATAAGCAACACGAAACACCGTCAGTTTGGATTTGGTTATGAAACTGATAATGTTTATTTTTGAATATTTTATTTTTCATATCCAAAAAGTTAATCCATACATCCTTTTGATTGTCTTTCACATTACTCAATAATTCGCCCTTTTTCACTTTATTGCCATCTTTATCTTTTTCAGGGCAAAACATATTGATTAAACTCGCAGTATCAATAATAATGTGTTTTGGAATGATATTGTTTCGTAATGGTAAGGGTTGAAACAATTTACTTTCTTGTTTTTCCAATACAGAATTCATATACAACATTCCTTTCAAATAATCAAATGGTTTCACTTTAACATCATAATGAACTGGTTTTTTGATTTCAGTAGGTAAAATGTTAGATAAGTGTGTTTCTTTCCACTTTGAAAACATAGCATCATTTTCACTTAATTCCATAAGGTTCTTTTTGAATTGAAATAATGTTGCCTTATCTTCGGTAATTTCATTTGTGGTTTTGTTAATAAATCGTAAAAGGTGTTGTATGAAATGCTCCTGAATATTGTTTGATAATGATGTGTGTATTTGTGTTGCTAAATAAGGCAACAAATAAGTTGTGTGTTTCAAATTGGTTTTTACATGGTTCAGTAAAGGTTGGTATTCATTATTGTAGAATTGTTCCAATATTTCCAATAGTTCGGTGTCTTTGCCTTTCTTTCCTCTATTATCACGATTTCCTAATGTTTTGATGCTATACAAAATAAATGTTTCATCTATATCAGGCAACGGTAGATTATTGTTGTATTGGTATAAAACATACAACCGAATAAATTGATATGCATGAATAACCAAATCATTCATTTCAAAAACCAAATGATTTATTAATGGTTGCATCGTATCACAATTCACTAAAATTGTTTTCACCGGTATTTTGAATGTTTTGTATGCCGACTTTTCATTATTCCTAAACTCCTTGAATTGCTCCTTTTTCTTCTTTTTCATTTTATATACTATTATAATATTTATTTTTAAGTCATTTAAACGCAATTTATATAATAAATATAATATGTTATTAACAACTAACAGTAATGGAACAACCGATTGAAAAAGAACCCACATATTATTGTGGATGCTGTAATTACAAATGTATGTATCCTGCACACTGGAAACAACATTTAGAATGTGAAAAACATAAAAATAATGGGATAAGAAAGACCAGAAGTGATAAGGTATTTGAACCGAACTGTAAATTATGTGATTATACAACTACGCGAACGACCAATATGAAACTTCATTATTTGAATAACCACGCAAATAAAGAAGAAAGGAAAAAAGAATTTAAATTTTATTGTGAAGCATGTGATTTTGGTAATTTTTCAAAAGGATTATTTAAGTTGCATATGGAAACAAAACATACGACGATTATTTCTTACCAAAATAATCTTTAATATTTTTTGATTGTTTTTGATTTTTTAATGATGAAATCACGATTACAAAAGTTAGATGGATTAACTCACGCAGAATTGGAAGAGAATATAATCAATACCATAACGAATATTACAAAAGATAAATACAGGAACATACTTAAGGGTGCATATGAAAGACCAGAAAAATATGTATCCAATAAAAACAAGACACGAAAAATAAAGAAGAACTATTTATAAGTTCTCATATAAAATGGGCGTTTTAAATGAGAAAAGGTGTAATAATTCCAACCATAAAAAATTGAAATGTTTTCATTTACTTAGAATAAAAAAAATTGAAATGTTTTCATTTAACTTAGAATAAATAATATTCAACGTGTATCAAGAATAGCTTGATTGCAATGTTACAAGGACAAATTGCTCGTATCGCTGCAGAGGTTTCTGCATCTAGCAGAGAGAGGGAAACTTCTTATTCACAAGGAGGAAGCAATGCTTCTATACAATCACCAATAACCAGGCAACCCATTCAAATCAGCAATCATCGTACTCATTCAACGAAGACTGTGGAATCCATACTTGAAGAATTTGACCCAAGAGAACGACATTTTGGACAAAGAGGAATTCGAATAGCAGATATTCAACGATATGCAAGTTGGCAATTGGCAAAAAAACAGAAACTCATCGATTCGGTGCTCAAGAATATGGAAATCAACCAAATCACTGCAGCACAAAATTTTGACGGGAGCGGCCAATACTCGGATATTTTAGACGGACAAACTCGTCTAACAACTTTGCACGAATTCAAGAATGGTCAATTTCCATTGGCCGACGGTGCTTACTGGAGGGACTTAACGCCACAAGAGCAGTTTCAATTCCTAGGATACCAAGTATCTTGGGCGGAACTAAAAAAGACACGAACCATGTCGCCAGAAGAGTTCGATGAATTATGCTGTGATGAGTTTGAGAGGTTGAATAGTGGCAAACAACTCACTGCAAATGAAATGTTTCACTCACGTCACAAGTCCCCTGTTATGCAATTCGTACTTTCACTGAAACAACACCCAATCTACGGTCCGAAAATAAAGAAATACCTTTGCGCCGACCTCGGAGGGAATAAGAAATTCACTGGTTTGGCGGAATTTGCGGGAATTGTTATCGCCATCATTACAAAAAAGCCAGAGTGTATCACTACTGCATATGCCGTGAATGGCCCTTATGTTATTAGACGCCAAATCACTCAAGATGAGAAAAATGAAGTTTACAGGTTCTTTGAGTCATTCTTCAGAATTGTGGAGAGACAAATTCCAAACCCCCGCAACAATGTGCAAAGAAGTTTCATCAAGTTATCAGAAATCACTGGATTGATGTTATATGGCTCGATAATCTGCCGAGATGGCGAAACACATGATGATATGTGGAACGCAATCATGGTCCCATACCATTCAAATTCCAAGAAATTCATCGAAAAGCTCTTTGAGAAAGTGAGCGAATCTCAGCTACGAAACTCCTATGGTTTGGCTGCGAAATTTGCTGCATGCAGAACTGCTTTTACAAGTGGCGGTGGTTCGTTCGACCATATCAATGCGAATGAACACGATGATGATGCCGACACTGTGTCTGAAGATGAAAACTGAAAATATACGAACAAATGGACGGGGATGAAATAATTTGCGTAATCTTTTTCTTTGAATAAACCGTATAAATCCGTTTGTTTATAGAATATAACATCGACAAGTAATTTATATATAATCCGCGATTTTCGAGAGATTATGGGTGAGTTAAGTTTTTTGACAATCGTTGTTAGTTTAGCCGTTTGTTCATTATTGGTATATGCAGCGTTTCAGTATATGAAAGTTCGTTTATCTGTTTTAGAGCAATCACATAAAGAACAAGCGATGATACTACAGCAATACATAGAAGAATCATCTACAGACATTCATCGATTATATCAAATGACAACAACGCCAACTTCAGGGCGAGACAGTCATGGACAACCATTTCCAGTGCATGGAAGTATCATACTCGACTACGCAAATGATAATAATGAACAAAATGAAAAAGAAAAACCAGCCGCATATAATCAAACACATACTATTCATTTAGATACTGCTTTTTTTCAGAACAAACGCGCAAGTAACCTTATTGAAATATCATCGAATAGTGAAGATACTACAGATAGTGAGAGCGAGAGTGAGACTGAGAGCGAGAGTGAAACAATGACTACTGACACAGAAGAGGAAACTAGCGACACCGATACCGATACCGATACGGACAATTACGACAACGTAAATACTGAAGAACAACAATCAGAAGGTACAACCGTTGTCACCGACAATGCACATGGCGTGTTAAATAAAGAACATGCCGTTGTTTCAGAAATTGTCGAAATTATATGCGATGAAGTTGTGCATACCTCCGAAATTAAAACTGTTACTCTAGATTTAGGACCAATTCAAGAAACAGATGTAATAAAATCATCGGTTGATAATCCAGTTGATGTTCTTTCTATGTTATATAAAAAAGCACAACAAACACCTTTACCTGATGATGATATCATTGATGATGCGAACTACGCCACAGTCGTCGGTATAGATAGTTCTACAGTAATAGTGAATAATGATGATACACAAACACTACCACTATCCCCAGTCCCAGAACCAGCCCCCGCCGCCCCCACCGCCGCACCCGCCAATGTCCCTCTTTCTGCAATGTCAGTACCTGACCTAAAACTATTGCTTAAGGAAAAGTTCAAGAATCAACCTGAAAAACACGCCGAAATCCAAAAATTGAAAAAGGCGGAGTTGATTTACACATTACAACAATTATAGTTTTTTATTCTCATAATATAGATAATAATGTCACACTCTCAACCACACTGGGCAAAGAATTACAGTTCAAGCCACAATGTTTATTTTGACTTTCCACCCCTTATGGCAGATGGACGCAACTTTTCCGGATGGCAGCCAGGAAATGCAGTGAATGAAGCAATTCGCCGTTCCGAGAATATACAGACCAATTGGGATTATCGCCGATATTTAACCGTAAATGCCGACCAAATCATGACTATCAACCGAATTGACGCAGTGAATGCAAGTGGCCATGGTTCATTTGAAGTCAGTTCATTTGAACAAGAACAGCGCAACGTACCTTTTATGTACTCATCCGTTATGGATACCAGAGAACCATTCGGATATGTCCAAAGTGACCTTAAGGATGTATATCTCTCGAGAGATGCTCTCCAGGCCAGAATGATTGCACCTGAAATTACGCAAGAACAAGTACTCGCATTTCAACGCGAGCGTCAAAACCAGCCACAGCAGCAGGGCAGTGGTCGGTAATATACTCTACTACACAATATAAACCCTTATTTGTAATGTTTGTTATACCCAATATTACAAATTATACGAGAGATGAGAATTATAAGCTTCGATGTTGGTATGAAAAACCTTGCATATTGCTTATTCACTATTCCAAATTCTCTCAACTTTACAACTCAAGAAGCAACCGCCGCAAATCTAATTCATCATATCAAAATCGAGAGATGGGATGTCATTGATTTACGGTTCGAACCTCCAACTTCTGAAACTATATCAACCCCAGTAGAAGTGATTACTGCGCCGAAACGTACATGCATGAATGATAATAAACTCGCAAAATGGATGTTTCTTCCACCAAGTACAGAAATGACGCATCCAAATGTTTCACTATATTGCACAAAATGTGGAGAGAAATCCAAATATAAAACGCCATTTCGAGAGATTTTACAGTACAAACGCAAACCCGAACTTCTTACAAAAAAGAAATTGGATGAACTGATAGACATTAAGGCAAATCTCTCGACATCAACATTATCGATTTCAACACCGTCGCCGGTGGAAATGCCTGCAAAGAATATGAAAGTGCGAAAGGCCGACCTTATACAAGATATAAATATCACACTCTCGAGAGATTTCATGGAGCCTTTTGACGAAAGTAAATATAGTACATATGTGAATACAGGTACAGTTCCACCACTAAACGTAAAACCCAAAAAACCAAATTATACATATGCACATGATTTAGACTTAATAACATATGGTCGAAATTTGGCCAAGCATCTTGATAATATATTGTATTCGACGACGAGTGATACTACAAACAGTGGAGTGATAGATATGATGATTATTGAAAATCAAATAAGCACACTTGCATCTCGTATGAAAACCCTTCAGGGAATGATTACCCAATATTTTATTATGAAACAAATCCCTCAGATTGAATTTATATCTGCATCATGCAAATTAAAACTTTTCACAGATACACCAATTACACATGAACAAAATGGTGGTGATGAGTTATTCATTGATGCATCTACATATACCGACCGTAAAAAATCAGGAATTGCGGTTTGTCGGTCGTTAGGTGAAATCTCTCGAAAACATAACTCAGACTTTGCAAAATGGATGTCATGCTTCGAAAATCACAAAAAGAAGGACGACTTGGCGGATTGTTTTTTACAGGGGCTATGGCGGGTTCATTTATTGAGTGCGGTGTGAATGAAATAATAAAGTATGCAGTTTAATCATACAATCATACTGAATATTGATTTAGTATATTTAATTTAGTATAAAGATTACGTTCTAATATAAGACATACATACGATGGCCGAAGAAATCGATTTAGGAGCATTGGACACAATGCCTACATTTACATTTGGTGGAAGTAAATCGTCAAGTAGTGGCGGTGGCGGTAGCGGTGGAAATTTTGGCGGGGGTATCGAATTACTCATGAATAATAAGTTTAAAGACAGCGACCGCAAAAGTGGCGGCGGCGGCGGCGGCGGTGGAAGTGCAGGCGATATCGATTTAAGTGAATTGGCTGCACTTGAAAATGAGTTGAATGATTTAAGTAATGTTGCTCCGAAGCGAAATAGTGAAAGTGATACCCACAACAATGGTGGCGGCAGTGGCGGAGGATTTTTAAGTGGAATATTTAATTTGAAGTCAGATTCTGATAGCGGTGCCAATGGAGGAGGAAATGATAGCGGTATTAATTTAGGACAATCCACCTCACAAACAGACGCTGATAATCGTACATGGGATGGTTATGGAAAATTTAATAATATTCCTCTTGACCCAGATGCCAATGTTGAACCAACCCCTCAACTATCAAAAGAAGAAATGTTGAAAGAGAAATTTAAGCTTCTTCGAAAGTTAGAGGAGTTAGAACAGAAAGGTGTTCAATTGACGAAACGTTACTCGATGGATTCCTCGTATCAGGAAATGAAAGGCGAGTATGATACGCAAATGGAAGAGCGCGAGAGACAGAACAGTGTAAAATTTCAAGGAAAGATGCTTCTTGCATGTATTACCGGTCTTGAATTTTTAAATAACAAATTCGACCCATTTGACCTGAAATTAGAGGGATGGTCAGAGCAAGTGAATGAAAACATTGGCGAATATGATGAGATTTTCGGTGAGCTTCATGAGAAGTACAAGTCCAAAGCAAAGATGTCGCCTGAACTGAAACTTCTCTTCCAGTTGGGTGGAAGCGCAATCATGCTTCATATGACAAATACGATGTTTAAGTCGGCTTTGCCTGGAATGGATGATATTATGCGGCAGAACCCAGAACTAATGCAACAATTCACACAGGCGGCTGTTTCATCGATGTCGAATAACATGGGCGGTGGCGGTGGCGGCGGCGGAGGTGGTGGAGGACGCGGGTCAGGATTTGGGAATTTCATGAATGACATTATTGGCGGTGGAGGTGGCAGTGGCGGAGGTGGTGGATTTGGACGTAATAATGAACCACCTCCCTACGCACAACAACGCCCACCCCCTCCACCCATCGCAACAAAAGGACCTGTTGCACCACCTCCACCAGTTCGCCCTGGTGCAACCGCGATGCCGACACCGATGCAACAGATGCAAGACCCGAAATCTAGAAGACCAGAGATGCGCGGCCCATCCACCGATGTATCGGATATGATGTCGCGTCTCAAGACGAAGACCATTAACATACAACCACCCGGCGGTAGTTTCAACAACACACCACAACAATCTGATGCAGGGAATGCTACCTTACAGTCTATTCTTTCAGGTATGTCAGGGTCCGGGTCCGGTAGTGCAAATGACATAAACCTTGAACCAACTGTCATTAACGTATCTAGTTTAGGCGATATTCCTCAAGATTCTGCACCACATAAATCAAAGAGACGACCTAGGTCCGAGAGAAATACTGTGAGTATGGACTTATAACACGGAAAACCAATATAAATATTTTATTACAATAATGAATAGTCATAATAAAATATAATAATGTCGAGTACTACGCAATTCAAAGCGATATGCACACAAAATGATATGAGGTTAGGAAAAAACATAGAAATGAAACTCTTTACTCTGGAATACAATTATAATAATGCCAATTTTGATATTGTATCTCTTATCAATGCCAATATTCACAAACTACTATATGAGGTGAATAAAGATATTATTGAGGCGATTGAAATTTATCCAAATCCGAGTGATTCAAGCGAGCAAAATATACTTTACAAATTTCTGGATATTGGTGGAGATTTAGGCGGATTAAAAACATACATGTATGTCAATACTAAAATTGCAAAGAGATACGCAAGCAATTCCAACACTGAAATCATTTTTACAAGTAAGAGTATTCCTTTTGAACATCACTCTGAACTTATACGACAAAAATATAAACTTCTTGAATATCCATTGTATATTCAGAAATACATCTACGATGAACATAAAAACAATGGCGTGATTTCAAACATTCAGGTTCTTCACATGTTCAAACTTAAACCTGACCAGGAAACGGAACTCACGGTTGCAATGGAAAATGCGATTGGTATTCTTATTAAAAAGATGTATTTTCGCTTGAAAGTTGCAATTGAAAGTCTTCGTTAAAGCGTAAAATTATCGTACATATTATATGTTTAACATAATATGTATTTAGAATTATTACATTATAGTAACATAGCAGATAGTCATGAATGACCTATTGAATGAATATATTGAAGAATATGATAAACAAACAGACCAAAATGATGATGCCGATATGAATTTGAATACTCCGTCTATCAAATCATTGCAAGAAGATAAATATGAAATCAACGAACAAGAAGAGTATGAGAGGTACATCGAGAAAACCAAAGAGTATTACTATAAGATGTCGTGTCGTGATTTTTTTCGGGCATTATGGTTCTCTGTGTCTTCATGTTACATTTGTGCATCTGAATACACAAAATACAAGATAGGATGGAAATCAAGAAATAATGCAATTATCGATGTCAGCAAACGTCTTGCATCAATAAATATGATGTATGTGAAGATTTTTCAAGCATTTGCAACCAATCGCAATATTGTTTCACAGGAGCTCAATGAGTTTTTCAGTGAATACACGGATAATGTCGAATACACCGACGATGAATATGACATCGAAGAACTTAAAGAATTAGAAGAACGTTCGGTTGAATGCGCGCCTTATCGACGATTGCGTATTTTAAATGATTATAAACCAATAAAATCAGGACTTATGTCTTTGATATTTAAGGGCGTGATTGAAAGAGGAGATACGGAGAACAGTGAAGCTCACCTCAAACAAGACGATGACGTTCGTGAAGGTGAAGGCGAAGAAGAAGTAGTCGTGAAATATCTGCGTAAAAATATTAGCAAGAATTTCAATGAATCGATGAATAACCTCGTTGTATTTGCAAAATTTACCGGGTATTTCCGTTATCTTCAAACTCTTAACATTGAAAATCTCATCCTTCAAAATATAGTATCACTTAGTGACCAGGTTTGTTTTCGTAAAGAACTAGCAAATATCAAATTATATTATCGTAGTTGGAATAATTATAAATATGTAAAAATACCGAAACCGTATGCAGATTATACTGAAAAAATAAACCCAGATGTTGTTGTGATGGAATATATTAATGGTATGAAAATAACTGAAATAGACCCTGAAGACAACGATGAGTTTGGTAAAGTATTAGCCGCATTTAATACAAAGGCTGCATTCTGTACATCCTTTTTTCATGGCGACCTTCATCCAGGTAATATTTTGTTTATTAAAAACGAACCGTCGTCATCAAAATTAGAAAAATATCAAATAAGTCTTCTTGATTATGGAATTATTGGTCATCTTTCAAGTACAGACCAGGAAATACTATTTCGATGTGTGAAATATATGTATAAGAGGCGGTTCATAAAGGTAATTGATATGATTACAAAATTCGACTTATCAGAACCAATTAACGCAGATGATAATTCATTAAGTCTTGATAAGGATGTAGAAAAAATGAATAGACTTCGTAATGAATTAACAGAAGTTCTAATTCGTTATACGACACCTGAAATAAGATTTTTCGGAGTAACTGAAATATATGAAATTAATTTTATCTTAAACAGCTATAAATTAAGATTTAAACGATCACTGTATCGTCTATTCATTACACTTGCAATTATGGATTCAATTGGAACTCGTCTAGGAACCAAATTAAGCTACTTACAACATATGACGGATACCGTTGTAGAATTATTTAATATTGATCTTAATGACACAGATAAAGATGACAGCGACAACGACAACGACAACGACAACGACAACAACGACAACGACAACAACGACAATGACAACGACAACGACAACGACAATAACGACAATGACAACGACAACAACAATGACAATGACAGCGAATAGTATAATATGAGGACTATCATATAAAAGCGGATACGTAATCAATATTAAATATGTATTTATAATATTGATTAAAATATGAAAATCGGAATTATTGGTAACGGATTTGTTGGTCGCGCAACACGTATTTTCGTGAAGAATTATTTTTCTAATAACGATAGCGAGGAGTTGTTTGAAGTACTCCCGGATACTCTTACTACACCTGCAAAACCAAAATCGATTATGACATACACTTCATTGGGTGATAAAGCGACTGCTACAGAACCTCACGAACGCCCACCATTCTTCAAACGTATCTTTTTCAAGCCAATACAAGTATATATTTATGATATCCGTCCAGAAGCATGTTATCCACCAGGAATAACACTAGAAACACTAGATACAGAGTGTGACCTTCTATTTTTCTGTCTTCCAACGCCTCTAAATCACGACGGTTCTTGCTACACAAAGATACTTGAAGATGTAATAAAAAAGTGCTCAAATCCTTATAAAATAATTCGGAGTACTGTTCCAATCGGATTTTCAGCAAAGCACGGTTGTTATTATATGCCAGAGTTTCTTACAGAAGCTAGATGGGAAAACGATTTCCGCAGTACTAAGGAATGGATAGTCGGTATTCCAAAATCATTCGCAACCATGTCTGCAGCGAATACCGAACACGATAACAGCTTTATTTCTCATGTAACGGATATCCAGAGACAAGAATTTAAAACGCGCATAAACAAACTTATTAAACGCAGTCATAAAAATGGGTCGATAGACTCTCGAAGTATTGTGTTTTGTGATACAAATGAAGCAGAAATGGTGAAACATATGAAGAACTGTTTTCTATCGGCAAAAGTGTCGCTAATGAACGAGTTCCATGATTTATGTAATGCAACGCGCACTGATTATAATACGGTTATCGAACTTGCAAAAAAAGATGCGCGTATGGGAACGTCGCATTTTCAAGTCCCCGGACCAGATGGCCGACGCGGGTTTGGGGGGACATGTTTTCCAAAAGATACACATAGTCTTTACAGCCAAATGAATGCGCATGGTCTGACGCCGTATATATTTCCTGCTGTTCTTACACGAAATGATACACATGACCGTCCAGAAAGAGAATGGTCTAAAGATATATGGCGAACAACAATTCCGCTTCCGTCGCCAACATCGAAAGTAATTGTCGTTATCGGAGATGCATCTACACTTACAAGCACATTTACGTCATCATCTGCATATATTTCCGAAGTAATTCGGTCTAATCTTGAAAAGAATAACATTGTAATACACGTTATACGTGAAAATCGACCAAATACGGATGATATTGACGACGTGAGCAGTCATTATGTCGGCGGGTTAGCTTCAAATGTACTACACAACAATTTATTTATAAAGCACCAAATGAATTCTAGAGTGCCTTTATTTTTTCCACGCGTCGATGAATGTTACTATTCACCATACCGAAACAATATGACGTTCGATACATTGAATGACATTTCTTGTATTCTTGAATTATGGAATAATCATGAAGAGATGTCTTTGTATGTTATAAAAACCAGACCGAATAATATCATAACAAATAATAGTTACAATAATGAAAGTGATACCGAAGGTTTTGATGATGATAATTATGATGATGACAATACGAATGAACGTTATACTAGTGACTTTGATTATGCAAAAATATTCGAAGATTGTTATAGTACAATATTTTCAAATTCAAAACGAAGGTTAATAGTTATGTTTTGAGTGAATACGTTTTGTTTTTTTGTGCTGTGATGATTTTTTATTTTTTGTATGAGTTCTTCTGTTACCTCCTTCTACTTCTATATATGCACTATCAGGGTATCTCCGGATATTGCTGCTACTTTCTAATTTTGTATAATTTACTGGCATAGGAAGTCCATGTATAATACGTAATTCTGGAGATATACTATATTTATTCCCTGGTAATACCGCAGGTTTTTGTGTTGGCGGCGTAAATTGTTGTCCTACCTTTGCTGAATCAGTATTATGAGATAAATTTCGATTTGGTATGGTTTGATTTTCAGATGGCGGCGGCGCCGGTACTGCTTTTTCTTCGAATATTCGTTCTGGTGGTCTTGGTTCTGGAAATAAATCCACAATAGGTTGCTCACTTGTGAGCAATAACCCACAGTTAAACCGAACCGGATTAGTTAAGCCTCCGCCAGTGACAACAATATGGTCTAATAACCACTCGTGACCCAAGCCATTACCTTCGATTCGGACCCTAACATTCTGCAATTTGCGGAATTCGATATTGCTTTTCACCTTGAATGTCTCAGTAGTTCCAGTTTCAAATAAATTATTTATATCATCACCGTGTTCAATACTGTTATGAAGCCAAAACTCTTCACTTTCGATATTTTCCTCTATAAGCGTTACAAATACGACACTATTCGTACCAGACCCAATCGGTGACCCAGTAACAACCTCAACTGTGTATTCAAACATTTCATTTTGCGATTGTTGTAATGACGCGTCAGATTCAAGGGAAAATGTTTGAGACAATGATGGGCCTGATGAAGAATATTGTCCATCATCTTCATTACGAGATAATCCAGATAATCTATCTACTAACATTTTTGATGATATTTCTGCTGATTTTAATAATGCACTATCAATTAGTTTCTTTGGAACTGGAATGTGAAGGGGTCTATCATCATTACGAGATAATCCAGATAATCTATCTAACATTTTTGATGATATTTCTGCTGATTTTAATAATGCACTATCAATTAGTTGCTTTGGAACTGGAATGTGAAGGGGTCTATCATCATGACGAACTCCATTACCGGCAGCACCTGCAGCTGAAACTGCAAGTGCAGTAACAGCAGAAGTCGCAAGTTTCGCTTTATTTCGTCTATCTAAAAGTTCTCCTGCATCCTTAAAATCTTTACTTTTGGCACTACTAAGCAAATTTTCAATTTCATTAGAAGACGATGCCGGGCGACTTTTCATAAGTAATAATGCCAAATCATATTCAGCTTTCGGATAATTATTCGTTTCATTTGCAGCCAAACGATAAAATTGTTCTGCTTTATCAAACTCATTTCTTTCCTCATATATTTCACCCATCATACGTTGGGCTGGTGGATACTTCCGATTTGCTGAAACCATAAATAAACCCTCAGCTTCATTTATTTTTTGTCCTTTTTCATAAAGATGTTTTGCCCATTCATATTGGGCCGGTGGGTAGTTTTGTTCTGCTGCAAGACGATATAACTCATATGGGTCCTCAGGAATTTTAGCACCACCCGATTGAAAATTTCTATATCCGCGCATTGGGTTCGTCGCAATGTATGCTGCCCACATTGCTCTCGTGCCCACACCGCCACCGCCACCGCCACCGCCACCGCCACCGCCACCGCCACCAGAAATACTTTGAATAAATAATCTCACATTTGCTAATTGAAACATCGCTGGAGGATATTTTTTTTCTGCTGCAATGAGATAATATTTGATTGTATCTGTATAGTTAGAAGGGTTCAGATTATGATTACGATTAGTCAGAACTGCATTAAACAAATAATTAGCATATTTATATGCTGCAAATTCAAGGTCGTCATCTGCTGCGTCTTTTAATAACTGATAGTCAGTTTGCCCGGTGTGCATAAATAGCGCGTATTTAGCATAATTATTACCTTCATCTGCGCTTGCTCTTAATAAGTTTATGATATCTGGATATTTACGGTTCGCATTGTTAATCTGGCTAACCTGGGTTCCCCCTTCCAACTGACAATATGCAAGTATTACCTTACAATTTGGCATATCTTTATAAGGTAAAGCAACTCTATATGCCTCATCAATATTATCTTTATGTTTTTGCGGGGGTGACGGATATTCTTCTGTTATTAAATACATAGCTTTATTTGCAGCCGTTTCATCCGCAGCCACACGCATTTGTTGCTTTATATCTGAAACTTTAATAGACAAATCAATTCCTGCAGATTTTAAAACATCATTTGTTAGCAATTTCAGTTCATTCGATTGTTCTCGAATTAATCCGCGGATATTTTTACATTTGTCTTGGTCCGGTTTTACAACATTAATAAGTGTATTCATGAATTTATTTCCGATTGACATTCCTTCATTTACTTTTGGTTCAATTTCACCAATTTTAAAAGCCGGATTTTGAAATCTTTGTTCATTTGCAGAATCCTTACTTGATGCAATCATTTGAGGCGAAGGTTGTGAAGAAATAATAAAAATACACAACGATTTATCATAATCTGAAACTATGTTATATGGTGGAGCTTTTACTTCACGGGTCTCTCCACTAATAGGGTCATAAGATGCCAATGATGGATTATATAAATAGTCTATTTGTTTAACTGTACGAGTAGTAGTACCGTTACTATAAATATCTATCACAATATCATTAAGCTTTACTTTTATGTATTTCATTGCGCTTTTAGAAACTATTTCTGGTTTTTCTAGTTGGAAAAAAGCCCATTTGGATAAAGAATTTAAACTACCGATTTTCATGTCAGGTGAATACCAAATATCACGAGGTTTTGCAAATAACATATGAAACACCTGAACAGTATTATGTTCCAACAACGTAATTAGGTTTTCCTTCATTTTACTGTCATTCTTACCTGGTTCATTGGTATCGGTAATACCAAGTGCTTTATCCAATTTTTTCATCATTTTCTCTGTTACATATTTCACCTTTTTGGCTGTATCGGTAGGAGGACTGTCTGTGTGGAGTGATATTTTTGCTAGCCATGCCTTTTTATAGCTCTTCGGGTGTATTAATCCAATAATTCTTTTATCATTATTACCCTTATTCACATAACTTTCACGGTTCGGAATTATTTTTTCAACAGGAATACCTAATTGTTTTGAAATCAAATCAAACACGTGTTTTAGTTTGCTTTCTTTAATTTGAATATCCTGCCGTAACGTTTGAAAATCAATATTTTTGTCGTCTAATACTTCGAATATATCCTTTTTACTTTTCAAAAAAGTAACCACATTATTTGTTACATGATATAATATATAAAATAAAAGGTCTATCCCAAATGGCAACTCAATCGATTTTTCAGAAACAGTATCATCATAATACTTCATATTTTTTAAATCAAATTTCATATATTCTTTTATAAACCTCTGCATAAATGGATTTCTAATTTTACAATCATATAATTTAATAAGGCGATCTACATGTCTGCTGTAAATATCTTTTAGTTTTTTTTCTTGAAATGATATGTCGGACCGAATTGACTTAATAATTCCCTCATGATGTATTTGACTTGAAACGTCATGTCTTCTAGCACGATTATAACGTCCTATTTCATTATCTATCTCTCTATTAAATGCGGCTATTTGTTCCATTACCTCCTGCATTTTACGAAAGTCTTTGTATATTTTCTCTATCTCAATAAATCTAATTCCAGGACGCGCCCCATGAATATTTTTTCCATAATATTCACCATAAAATTTCTGTTCACGAATCACATCAAATAATGAACGAAAAACATCTTCTATTTTATAATCATCTTGATTATACGGGTCTATATTATCATTTTCTGCTTCAGTTAGTAGAAGATTAAAGGTTTTGAACTCGAAATCTCCTATTGCGTTATCAAATCTCCCAACAATAATTTTAATTGACTTTCCAATAGGACCATACATATGTTTTTCTATATCATCATAATCATCATCCTCTAATATATCATGAGACCCTATTTTTAGTAATACATCATTATTTTGCAATCCAGCATTATAAGCGGGACTATGTGGTCTAACATAATTAATAAAATATGATGTATCACCACCTCTCACTCTTCGCTGATACGCAAACCCAAAATCAGAAATTTTTTGTGAAACTTTCCAATTAACATATTGTACTAATTTGTATGTTTTGTAGTAATATGGATTGTAATACGTTTTGTTATTTTGTGCAATATTATAGTCAAATACGTTTTTTAATTTTGATGGAAATAAATTATTTAATCCATTAATTTGTTCTGTAAATATTTTGAACATTGAGCTTAGTTTTAAATAGGGAATATCTTCGATATTATCTCCAAAGGTTTCTAATATATTATAAATATCACTGTACGTTTTAAAAAGAGTTTTTTTAATATCATCATCAAACTTATAATCGGGCCCGAGATTTTGTTTTCTTTCTCCAATATAATCCAGTGTATCTGTTATATGAATTTTTATGTCATCATAGATTATTTTAAAAAACTGAATATAATAAGTAATAATTCGTGATATTTCGAGTTCTTGATTATGATTATCGTTAGTAGCAATAAGTTTCCATTGTTGTTCATATCGGTTATTTAACTTCTTGTGACTAGTAGAAATATTTTTAACAAGTCGAACTAACTCTCCATTTTCATCAAACATAGAATTAAATTCTTGTTTCAATGTAAATAAATCATCTTTTGCAAGATTTTGATTTTCAATAAAAAACCGACTTGCATTTTGATAAAAACACCAATCAATATAATTATTATGCCATTTATCTATTTTAAATTGGATACGTTTGGCGGTTTCCTTATTCAAGTTAAATACAATACTACCATTATCTAATAATGTTTTAGACGACGTTCCCGCAGTTTTTGCTGTGATTTTACCAGGAAGCGTATGTTTATAAAAGAGACTATTGTTGTTATTTCCGTACGCTGAAATTACCAAATTTATAAGCTCTTGTGTTTCAGGGTCAGAACGACGAACCATTTCTTTAAAATATTCATTGATTTGGTCGAAGTTTATTTTATAACGAAAGGGTACAAAAATCTCGAGTGGATTTAAATTAGTAGAACCTGCACGATGATAAACCATTTGTTCGTATAAGATGACCTTTGTTTTTTCAGGATAATCACCATCAACCCGAGTAAAAATTTTATTTTTTGAAGCAGAATTAGTTCCAAATTCATTTACAGGTATTTCTTTTAATGGATTACGTAGTGAAAGTTCTTCAACAAAATTGTCAATACCTGTGTCAATACTCGCTTTTATATTGGTAATAGTTAAATACGGCAGCTCTTCTATTTCATCAATTTGTGGTTGTGCCATTAAATATTTTGTTTATTAAAATAGAATGGGTATTGTAACTATATACTCATTCTATTTTTCCTGTTGTTAAGATAACGCTATTTCGTAGTGTTAGAATTACCGTTTCCGCCAACTTTTGCAGGTTGTGACGGTACGAATGTATCGTCCTTGAATAGTTGATGATATTTTACTAGTTCTAAATGGTCTGTTTCTTCTTTCTCTTTCTTCGCTTTTTCTAAGGTATGAAGTGCGTTGCTAATTTCTAAATCTGTGACTTTTTTTTCAGGTCCGTGCTTTTCTTCTGTCATGGTATGCAAGTCCCTAAATTTGGAAGGAATAACACAATAACGGCTATCGACATTCATAAGATGGTCGACAACAATACTGAAACATGCGGTAATCACAAGAGCATAGTAAATACTACGCGTACCCATCCAACTTACGGCAAATACCAGAATTTCCTTGCTCATCAAATACTTAATCCATGTTTCAGTCGAAGAGTTTAATTCTAGATTGATATACCTCGACCCAATATTCAAAATAATCATAACAAACCCGGCAAAAAAAGTACTTGTGTTCAAGTTATGAAATAAATTATGCATGGCAGTAAGTACTTTTGAACCCATAATATCGTTTGCTGGTGATTGAAGTGTAAAAAAATTCGTTTTACCAGAAAATAAATCAGTAAATGACTTAAGAGTTATTGGAGGGATAAGAGGTGAGGATGCAATAGAGCCAGGCGCACCACCAGCCTGTGGTGGTTTCTGTGCTCCTCCGGTACCACCTCCACCAGAAGCAATTGGAACCTTTGGTGTCATGCGGCTGCGGTCTCGAATACGATTACTGCGATTTTTTGCCATTACTCAAATTTATGTGATAATAGTAATAATAGAAACTATTACTATTACAATAGATAATTTCTTATGATACGCGCATCATTAGTTAAAACGCCCGCGAAACGCATTTTTAAGCCGCCGCATGCCTTGACGCGTATGTTTCTTAAATTTCTCACGAATTCTTAATCCTTCTATCGTTCCTCCTGGTCCAAGCGGATTATCTGGGTCCTCTTCAATACTAATCGGTGCCATAATTGTTTCCTGTGCCGTCCATTTACTAAATATCTCTTCGAAAATCGTTTTTATATACTTGATTTTCCTCTGAAATTCAGTTTTGGGTTCGTAATTTTCATCGTTACTATCCTCGTGACTGTCGCTATCATCGCCGTCCCGAATTTCATATCCACTCGCTTTTCCACGATATGCATTCGGACCATCCTTAACATAAGGTCTATCCACCTTTTCAGAAACGTCTAAGTGAGACTGACTTTGTTTATAAGATGTACCTGCTCCAGACGCGCCCACAATATCATTATTTACTTTAGGTTTGGATGAAGACGAAATATCTTCTTTCTCCTTTTTCTTTTCATGTTTAAATTCTATTTCTTTCTGTTTTTCAATACCATCTTGGTATGCTCCAAAAGCAGATGTCAAAATAACAATACATGCCATTAATATTAGAATAGCAATGGTTCGTAGTTTCATGATTATTTTTCCTATGTATGAATAAATTATTCCCTATATATTTATTACAAAAAATAATACGTGATACCATACAAATACCTTTTTTCATCAATTGTATTATATGTATCATCTCCTACCGGTATATTTAAAATACTGTTCGCCCCACGAATATTAGTAACAGTACTTCCTTCTATAGGCAAAAATGCAAGAGTATTTGGCTTAGGTGTTAAATTTAATTTCCCATCATAAATACCGGGTTTTTCTGATGTTTGCTTCGGGAAAGTCATTTCAAACTCGATAATATCATTTGTTCTTTGGATAATCGTCAAGTAAGCAAGTATCGTCCGTAATTCTTGTACGATAGGTTCGCTTACACGTATTGTATATAATAATGAAGCATCATTTTTTGTTTGTGACCGCATCATTGATAATATTTCGTCAATACGTTTGCGATAACCATAAACTTTACTATATACAGTTAGATGACGCTGTTTAAGCGCATCATTATTTTTATATATCTGGTCTTTGTCGGTGTTAATAGATTTAAGTAGTTGGCTATATGTCTTATCACTTGCATTATCCCCAATTGTTCCCATACTCAACGGTTGGATACTTTTCAATTTCCCTGTACTATCATTTGTTCCAGAACCCTTAATAAGTGATACAAATTCAAACCCACCAGATGACGTAGTACTTGTCGGTTCATTTTTTGACAGATATACGCGCTTACTCGTATCTGCTGTAATATCAGAACTTGTATCGAATAAAATCTCAATATTGAACCGGTCAGTACAACGTTTAATATTTATAATTTGATTATTAATGTCTTGGAACATTCTTTTTTTAATTATCCGAAAATCACCAGAACCCAACTGACTACGAAATACCGGTTCATAAACACAATCCCGAAAATATTCATATCGTTTCATGTCGGTGGCGACAACACTAGTTGAACGGTTAGGTATTTCACGTAGCTTCCCTTCAAAATCATAAATACCACTTAATACAGTAGTCCGACTTGTATCACCGATTAATTCATTACTACCGAACATAGTTATACCACCAATCCCTGTTCCAATTGAGCATTGCTTACTTTTGAAATATTTCTCTGTAAAATCATTACTGTCTTCTTCTATAAACTTATTAGAACGCCGATGGTCTTTACCACTGTCATCTCCCTGAATTATTTTCGGCACCGCGAGAGAAAATCCTTCGCGGTGAATTGCAACTCCAGTTGTAAGTTCATCTCTATTGAATATACGAGGCACTGATGTAGATGAGAGAGACATTATCATGCTCTGTATTGTCGTGATATCACCATTGGCTTCTTTTATATATCGAAAACATTCAGCAGATAATAATACGATACACAATAAGGCAAACCATACGTATTCTCGATATATAAGTAAGCTGACTAATCCAATAATTATCATTATTTTAATAATGGCCAATGTTGTATCCGTGTGAAACACGTTATGATAAAACCAAGATAGAATATACTGAATATAATATTGAAGTTCCATTATAACAATAATTGCGATATAATACTATTATTAGAATAGATATAATTCAATACATATATACGATAATGATATATGTATTGACCTGTTTTAATACAACAGTATATTATTACTTCTGATTAAGTTTCTCGCTGATTTCCTTGACTAAGTTATCCGATGCATTTTCGCCACTACCAGACTTGCTCTTGTCGTTCTTGCAATCATCGCCTTCACACTTTTCAGCATCATCCTTGGTAAGCCCTTCTTCGCCTTCAACGACGTCTTCAGGAACAGCCATGCCTTCAAAACCATGATAGCCGCTCATTGAAGCCACAATTGCAACAAACACAACAGCTAATAAACCTGCAGCAGTATGTTTCAACGAAAGAAAAATAACCGCGGCAACAAAAATCAGCTTGCCTAAGATGTTATTGTACAAAAACCCGAGAAGGTTAGGTTTAAGAACCATAATCACAATAACCACCAATAAAACACCTAAAGTGAGTTCCTTGTTTAATTTCACCATTTTCGTCTTATATACATAACAAATATATTTTTCGTATATAACTAAAACAATCTTCACGAATTAAAATCTCATTTTTTTATAAGAGAACATGACATCTTTAGGTTTTTCGGAATATACCGAAAGTAATAACAACAATAACGAACCCAAAAACAATATTCGCCGAAATGGTGGTGGCGGCGGCGGCCTGAAAAATCGAACCCTAAAGATACCAAGAAATCAAGATACAATGTCATTACAAACAATTAATCAACACTCAAATGAAGCAGCATCTGCTGCTGGTAAAAAGATAAAACAAATCAAAGACTATATCGAAAATATTCATCGTAAAGGAGGGGAAGATAGCGAAGAAGATAGTGAAGACGCATCTTCTCTTCTTCCATCTTATCCTGCACAAGGAATGGGTGTTTATTCAACGAATGTATCGCAATCTGGAATTATTCGAGGTGCTGAAACAGTATCTAGCAAAACATCGCCGCCTCAAGTAGTTCGAAAAACAACGCAAATGAATTCCCTAAATCCGTCATCTTCTTATTCAACGACTTTAATGGAAGGTATGGATTCCGCATCATCGGGTGCAGGAGTAGGTGTCGGCGTAAGTCCATATTTTGAAAAATTAACTGGAATTGCTGGTGCTCCGAAGAAGGACACTACTGCCGCACCAACGTTGCCATTTAGCACAAACTCGTCGTCCTCGGGTACATATGCATCACGATATTACGAGCAATTTGTTCCTTATGCGGAATCACTTGCAACTCAACTTGCAGGCGGAAGCAGCAATAACAATATCTCTGGTACGAATGCTGCGTTAATCGAAAAGTTGAACTATATCATTCATATGCTGGAAGAAAAGAAGGACGAAAAAACGGGTCATGTTATTGAAGAACTTGTTTTGTATTGTTTTTTAGGCGTTTTCATTATATTTGTTATCGATACATTTACGCATGCAGCATCTAGTGGCATAAGTAAAGGTAGCGGAGGTATGTTTGGCGGAAGTGGTTTCAATCGTCGAGCAACCACGCAATATTACCGTAGATAAATCATACAATTAAAATATCCTTACACAAGGTCTCTTGATGTATAATGGCATTATATAGAATGTAATACCATTTATCCTGTGATGACAATTTCCAAGAATGAACGACTGGTGTATTTGTTGCTAATAACCCGTCAATTAATCGATAGTTGTGCGCCAATGTATCAATCATCACGCAATTTCTTGACCTAGATAAAGATGTTAGATGTGTCGTGGCGAATTGAAACCCTTTTATAAAGTCATTATTATCGCATAATGTTTTGTGTTGTATCGATGAAATCAGTCGTAAAACAACGTCTTCATTTGATTTTCTGGATGTTTTTTCTGAAACTGACGTAGTGTCGGTTGGTTTTACTCTTTTACCGAACGCGTCATATTTTGGCGAAATGACCGGTGGTAGATATTTAACGAGTGCAGTAGATGTCTTTGATACGTAATCATGAATATCATCAATGCGATTTCCTTTTGTTTTCTTTTTATTTATTTTAGAAGACGTTGAAGTCGTACTTGAAGACCTCGATGCCAACGACGTCAATAAGTCTGTATGTATCATCGACGGTGTAAATATATAGACCGCAACTACTCTAACATTATTAACTAACATCATATAGATGCGGTACAAGCCGTGAGACACGAGAGATTGTAATTGGGTGAGTTCATTAAGGATAATACAGCGAAAATCTCTCGTGCATTCGTTTATAAAAGAATAAAAAAGGGCAAAATTCACAGATGATACAGGAACCACCGTGGTCCCATTTGTAAGAGATGGCAGACCGGATTTTAAAGGTGCGCCTTTCGACCCCTTTCGAAGTTCTGTCTCTTCTGTTGAAAATGTATAAGAATACACTGTTGTAAATGGAATAACGAACCACGGAATTTCACGGTAACGATATAATGTTTGTTCTCCTGCAATCTCTCGCGCCTTCTGAATATATTCAGTTGTTTCGAGAAGTTCGAGAGTCTCGCGTTCGCTTACCGTGTATTTCCCCCATACAAGATACTCGCACATATAAATAGATACAGAACGATGCGCAACTGCAGTAGATGATGACCCGAATGAAATCATTATACGTGGAGTTATAATTGATACTCCCTTTATCCTTATTGTGTCTGATGTATAATATCGGACATCATACATAACTCCAATAAATGCCGAGAGACCAAATGTATCTTGCGAGAGAATAAGACGAAGCGTCATCTCTCGACGGCCCGGTCCAGGTATAACAATCTCAGAGTCGGCGCGTTCCAACAATCCAGCAATTTTATCAAATGGTGTGTCTTCGTCTGTACCTCGATATACGCGTACGCTAGTATGATTTACATGATGTAAAAAGGAATAGACTACTGCATTGTAACAACGGTCGGCGAGAGATAATGAGTTCATTACATTTGTTCGATACTTGCCTTCTCCTCCTCCTCCGAACCGACGAAACGTAAAACGAAACGTTAATGGTTGGCTATACCAATATAAGTATTTAAATTTTAATACACAAACACACACGATAAACAATACGATTATAAACAATATAATATAATGAAAAAGGAATGGAGATAAATATGTCGTAATTGACGTACTCGCGGTCGCACTTGAGCTTAGATTGAGTGACGACAATGATAGCGGCTTATATTCATTCATTCATTATAATATAAATATATAATTGTGCAAATTAGCTTACGCACGTATTGAGCACGTGTCTATGCAACTTTTTTCAATATGTACAAATACTGATACTCGTTTAGTACATGAACCAAATCCACCTGGCCGGTTACTGTAAAACCGACTTCTTTCGCGATTTCTAGCATCTCTCGATTTGTCGGCATATAATAGGTGTGAATATTTTCTCGAACCTTTCCAGTTTTATCATCTGTAATTTTTTCGACGAACTTCCCGATATTTTTCTCACCGGTATTTTTTGTTCCAGTGGTGCCGCTAATTTTCTTTGAAGGAGGAGGTGATGTAAAGTCGGATTTGTATTGAAAGCTACGAAATTTTACCAGAGAATTTGTAATACGTTCCTTTGCATATGTTTGCGGATTTACAATAAACAACGGTTTTCCACCGGGAACTATAGGGTCAAAATGATTGCGGTCCACTAAATGTAAAATAAGATATCCTTCTGGCTTCAACCACTGATAACAATTATGAAAGAATGCACGTTTGTCTTTTGCATAATAGACGGTAAAGTAAAAACACGTGAGTACGTTGAATTCTTCTTCACTAAATAACATTGGTTTCATAAAATCGCCATTTATGAATTTGCATGATGGATACATATCTCTCGCATTCTGAAGCATGGGGTCTGATTTATCGCAGCCAATAACATTTACAACACCCTTCTTTTTCAGTTCATGCACATGATGACCACGTCCGCATCCGAGGTCGCAAATTTTGAAGTTCTTTTTATCGTTATCTGAACCATTCAAAGCGCCCGTGATATGAATAATTTCATCAACTTCAGCATCTATCTTATTCGGCTGAATAAAGAGCTCATCATAAATGTCGGCGTAAAAACTATCATAAATCGTATCATTTTCATATACTTTATACTTATCTCTCTGTTCAAATCCTTCGGCATGGATTGACAAATCACGCTTAATAAAACAGAACATCATTAATAAAATGAGGAGAAAAGTAAGTATCTCCCATCGCGTTAGGGAGTGAATATATGCAGAAAAAGATTTGTATAATGATGACATACTATTACTAGTATGTCATCATAAAATATTATTATCGTTATTCTCATGCAAAAAAAACCGGAAGACATAATAATATATTGTGTGCGTGTAATTTGAAACCACAATGACTGACCCAAATGAAATAAATGATATTCGAAGCGATACAGAATTCCGTGGAATAACCTTTTCCGCATATAAAAAGACAGATGTACGTAAAGAACTGCTGAATAGTCTATCAAGTTCTAAAATAGAGCCCGCGTGTTATTGGAGTGCAGAACTCGTATGTTCTGGGCATTATCTTGAATTATGGGATATTATTATTACATTTGCAAGTAAATATATTCATTTAGCGAACCCTAAATTGCCGCTTTATATTGAAATGCGATACGAGAGTTTCAAATCAATCATATCAAACGGATATGCCGGAAATGAACTCCGACTACGAAACCATCCAAAGATGCGAACATTATTTGCGGAAATGGTTTGCGTTCTATCAAATTCGAAAAGACAACATAAATACGAGAGTGTTAAAATTAAGAAGAAGGAAGAGTATGATATTGCTACCATGTCACAACGTCTGAAAGCACCGCGCGTAGATTATGCGCAGGAATTTTTTAGAGAGAGAGACCCGAAAGAGATTTTTATTGCAATGAATGAGTTTGCATATCACATCTCTCGAGAGTCTAAAAACACGCTATTGGCGTGTTACTGGGTAGAATGGATTGTCGAGTTTGAAACCATTTGTAAAGCGAAGAAAGAAACATGTCGGTGCGAACGTAGGTCACATATTCCAGTAGATGATAAACTCCAGTTTGACCCGATATGGATGATATGGGATATGATTATTGCACGAAGCAATGACCAAGAAGAACATTCGCTGCTCACTCAAAAAATTGTAAATAGTTTATTACGGTTATATTGTATTCGTTTCACACCTGGAGTTCGCAAGAAGCGTCGTTATCTCATATATTTTGCGATATCACTTTTAACAACGGAATATGATAGTAAAATAGAAATGATAAATGACCGTCTTGTTATCGAAACCGCTGTTGGAAATATTAACGCGATTTATAAACAGATAAAACAACACGAGATTAGCCCGGACACGGATTATCTCTTTTCATCGGCAGGTTATTCCGGTGATAAAAATGGCGATTTAGAACGAACCATTAAACGTCTTGAAGCATTGAACTCGATGAATACGGTTGTTCGTAAAAAAGACGATGAACCGGGAGAAAATTCTACTACACAGAACCTCGTCGTCGTACCAAAAAAATATAATCCATATGAATAATAATACTCTAGATATACAGTATATAGACTTATATCATATAGCTAGAATACGTGGATGTCACTTCCAACTTTTAAATTTACGAATATTATTGGACCTACAAATAATGAAAGCGTAAATAGTGGGTTATCATCGGCATCTAAGATGCAGAAAGCAGGTATAATATCAAATATCAAAAAATCGATTGATAGTAAATCGAATATATTCTCTGATATAAAGGACAAGGCGCGAGAAACATTCAAAGAAGTAAAAATGCCGGAGGTATCTCTCGATGTAACAGACCGTAGTAGTATCGGCGATATTGATGGGGATGGTGGGTCAGACGGATTTTTCTCATTTACAACATTAATTAAGTTTATTCTTATTGTTATAATCGTATGGTTTATGTGGGGTAGTTTATCAACGAACGGTGATTTTCATTTAGGAATGGGAGAGTTTGGCGATAAGATGAATGCATTTTTCAAGTCATTGGAAAATAAAGGTCGCGAGTTGATTTCTCGTATTACGAATAAACCGATGGACCCAACAACTGTCACTAATGATGACAGTGATAGCGATAGCGACGATAATGAAGATAGTGACGATAACGGTGGTGGGCATACATCATCATCTGTGAAACATCGTAAGAAGGGTCCAATATCAGGAAGCGCATCGCCAACACATCGTCCTCCGGTTCCACCTTCGATGACAAACAGCAGTGATAAAAAACCAGGTTTCATAAACGAGGAAACTAAATATACGTTTTTAGATAAAGCGGACCGAAGTTACAGTGGTCGTGCTCCACGAGCCGACGATAGCACGAGTGTGACGCAAAAACATCAAACAGGAAAAGGTGGATATTGTTATATTGGCGAGGACCGAGGATTTCGAAGCTGCGTCAAAGTTGAAGCTAGTGATAAATGCATGTCAGGAGAGGTTTATTCTCGAGAAGAAATATGCATAGACCCTACATTGAGAGAATAAGTATTATAACGTCAAATACTTGATTTCGGGTATATATGTAAATCGTTCGCTGGTCTGTTCTTCTCTGTTACTATAAACAATTGTTATAGTAACTATATATTGTGTTCCAGGAATTATAATTTCAATTCCTGATGAAAATGCAGGAATACGTATTTTATGTTCTCCGGCTCCTCTTATAGTTTGATTATCGCTATTTAAATACGTCAGATATACATTATTTAAACCATTCAATCTAACATATGATATTACATTATCCTGCTGCCATGTTGTAATTGAAAATGTCAGGTCTGCATACGATATACCGGATATACTGTAATAACTGTCAATCGAACGTATAAGTGCGTTTGCAGTTAATGTATTTATATTTACATATGCGCGAGTACTTTCGTTACTGAACAAGTATCCGTTATTTGCCTGGATGACCGCGGAATACGAGCCATCCAATAACATAATATTATTTATGGTACTATAAATCGCACTATATGAAACTTTACTATCATTCGAAGATAAATCGTACGTATATGTAATACTAGCACCATTCTGTATAGATAATGGCGGATAAAACGTAATATTATAATACTTAATATTACTACCACCTGTATCTGGTTTGTTCCACGTAATATTAATATAATTTCGTGAAACATCTGTCCATAATGGTTCTAATAAACCATATTTTGACGTCATAATTACATTAGTTGGTGCCCCAGGTTTCATAAGAGTACGCGCGGTTATAATTGCGGATTCAGGTCCGATACCGACACTATTGACCGGTACTATTTTTAGTTGATATTTACTTTCATTCATTAAATTACGCAAAACGTACCTGCGCGTTTGGCCTCCACCTGACGGGATAATTATGCTTGTACTACTAAGCGTTTCTTTTATCCAAGTTGTACTTGGAACTTTTCGATAATATAAATCATATGTTCCAACAGATGGCCCATTATATGACGAAATAGTACCGGATAAACTAACGAAACTGGCACTACTACTACTTGCACCTCCACTTTGACTTCCTGTGTTTAATGGTTCGCTCCACGTCAAATCAATCATCATATTTTGACGCTCATCCTGCATATTTGAAAACCGGAAATCATTGATAATTGATGGAACAGATGATGTTTTAAGGGTTATTGTCGCAGGAATACTCGATAATCCACGGGCATTTCCAGAAAATACAGATATATAATAAACTGTGTTATCAAGAATTATTATAGATGGAGGTTTTTGTCGAAATATAACTGAATTTCCGTTGATTTCTCCAGAAACAGGATTATATGATGCGTCACTTCCAGGAGGTGGTTTGTAGGGAAAAACGCTTTCATACGGAACCCATTTTTTATTATCTACTGAAAAGGTAATGACATACCCCGTAATTGGAAATCCGCCATTTGAATTAGGCGCATCCCATGTAAGTCTAACGAGTTTATTCACATTATCGTATTCACTGATACGCAAATTTGTGGGTTCAGTTAAAATAGTGGTTGGTATATTCGAAGTAAGTTGAAGACCGGCTTCATATTGGTATGTGCGTTTGTAATTATATAAATTTACTGATGGGTCATAGCATAATAAACGCTCGCGACCTGGAACACCACATGCCGACGTTAAACCGCACGAAATACGATTATTTGCAGTTGTCGGGGGGCAAATTAATGTAAATGGACTATTCGTATCGGTTATATATTTCGTCGAATTACCAATTTGCCGCATTAGTTCGCCTCGCGACGCCTTTGCATATTTCTGACTTTTTGTTAGACCGCCTACATTTTTGTTGTATTTCAAAATTTCAGCTTTTCGTCGCATGTCATATAGTTCATCGACTTGTGACGGTGTTAGTTTGATACCACTTACTGTATCAATAAAATCAGACGAACGGCATTCCGGTTTGAAACGTGTCCAAAACTGGCGATTATATGGATTAGTATAAAATAGATTGGTATTACAGTTGATAACTGCAGGTGTGATTTCAAACACATTTACATCAAAAGTTGCTACTTTTTTGTTGAAGTTGGCTGTCTCAGCTTGTGTCACTGTTATGGTTGCAATACCTGACCCATAGATGAATGCCGTATATACAGTATTATAACCGGTTCCTGATATACGAATTTTTAATAGATTATCATTAGATGAACTAAACGTAAATGCAAAACTCGCATCAGTATCAGTATTTGTTGATGACGGAGGGGTCAAAACAAATGAACCTTCTGATGTCATTTTATTTAGGTCGGGTAATTTATAAATCATGGATAAATTGTCACTATTTTCACTAGGAATTTGATTTGAGAACTTAGGTGTTGATTTATTGACAATAAGACGTATAGTAGTTAAATTCGGCGCATCTCCTATAAGTTGGGACGACCGTTTATACATAGGGGTCTCTTCTTGAAGAAAATGAATAGAAATTCCATTTTGCAGTGTAGTTGTGTTCTTTTTGAATATAATACGATTTCCAATTATTTCTATGTATTCATTACTTTTAGTAAATGCTCTTGGAAGGTCGACGCTTAAATAATAAATAATATCACTGTAATCAATTTCACCGGTTTGTATATTTCTACGCGTAGTTGTAGCAAATTGAGAAAAACTTAAGTCAATATGTCCATTTACCCACTCACATATAATATTTCCACTTGCATCTGGTATTGAATTTGTTCTAGTATGTCCAATACCTGTAAAGCGATTAAGGCTGATATCGGTATCTGTTTTTGTAATTGTAATTGGAACTAAAATTTCTTTTTCAGAAAAAGATGTCAGAGTGCCAGGTGTTGTCTCTGCTTGTTTTATTTCCATTCGAAATGATATCGAGTTTTGCCCATATGTATATTTGCCAGCGGTATCATAAATACCGTTGATAATGAGCATGTTTCGATAGGGAAGTCGAATATTCGCTGCATCTTCGTTACGTTTATATAAACCACTTGAATTTGGCGTATTTGCTGCTGGACCAGATGATGGTTGTGGAATAACATAATAGTCCTTCTCTAATCGTATAACCGATATAGCATGGTTATTTGTTGGAAATGAAAATGTAATCGGACTAGATGGATAATTGTTATCCGAAGATATATTGATAAGTGGAATAACTCCGATAAGTGTATTTCGTTGATTTAAAACTATTGATGATACATCCGTATCACGATAACCAGCACCGGGTTGTGTGCTAGGATAAGTAAATGTTCCTGGTATAAGTGTAAATGTAGTTTTATAATTCAAAGAATAAACGTTATACCTACCACCGCCTTCCTCAAAATAAACATCACCATCTGGAGTATCTTGTTTCAAATTTGGCGTCCAAGTAGGTTGAGGTGGTCCGCCAGGCATTATATTTTTTTACACTACTAGTATTGCTGATATGTGAGCGTAAAAAAATATTACCGCATGTACCAATTATTTGATAGATATGTACCGACATTCTTTGTAGATGATGTATCGCCACTCGAAGTAACCATCTTCATCTTTGGGCCTTCATCCACGATGCTCTTAATTTTGTTTGAACCAATCGAATAGTTGAAATACTGTATAGTAGAAATATAACCACTAAAACGGTCACTCGCCTTATCCTCACCAATATTCACTTTTCCATAATTTTGTATTGGGATACCAGCAGTCTTTCTGCGCTGTGTAAGACGTCCGTTGATATATAAATCAATTACGTTATTCGTAACACGTATTACCGCATTTACCCATTTTTTGATGGGTATATCTGTGGCAATAAGCCTCTCGTGTAGATTTCGCCGTTGGTCGGCTGTATTATCACTTTTTCCACTGACATCTACAACCGCAAGTAGAGAAACATTTACACCCTTATCTGAACGGTCCGGATTGGTTTCAGTAACAATATCTGTAAAGCGAATATACATACCGGGTGCATTATTTGGGTAATACAACCCGTCGTCGGCATGTTTTGTTCCTTCTCCGCCTTTGCTAAAGATTCTTGAATATTTATCTTTTTTTAGTGGAACCTGGTTAATATAAAACCATGCCGACCATGTGTATTCTAAACCGCCATCTTCATTCATAGATCGTGCAATAAAAATAGAGTCCGGTTTCGATGGGTCCTGTGATACATTTATCGCCATATCTTCTGTATTTGCAGTTCCATCTAATACATAAGGCGACATACTCGGAAGCATTAGATAAGACAATCCTACAATCGAAAGCTTAATTGCGACAGAAAACACGATAAACACCATTAAAATAAATGCAAATTTCGCGACGAGACTATTTGATTCCATAAAATCTCGTACTCCAAAACCGCTGCTAGAAGATGAAATACCTGCATCACTTGGTTTCGAAAAACTTGATGTTATTCCTTTTAAAAAACCTCCTTCGCTGCCACTGTCACTCATATTTTGTTATTATTATTGGTTACTAATATAATCGAATAAAAAAACAATATATTCATACTACATTTGAAAGTATTGTTTGAACCGTTTATCTAATCAATTACAATGACATTGACATAGAAAATTTCTGCATAATTATGTGCTGACACTTGCCTGTTCTTGGTTATCCACAATGAAGCTCAACTTAACTTTATATTTATTGAGAAGGTCGCTCCAAGGGCTTCCGCCAAATCCTTGCGAATAAATATCCCATGCTTCTTGAGGCGCGATTGGTGCTGCTTTCAATTTGACGTTTGTTATAAATCCCACGTCTTCTTTTGGACCATCATCTCCTAAAATAATACTTTGAGTTTCTTGAATACGCGACCCTAAATTCACGACGCACGATTTTACCAATTTACCATCTACATATACATCCATGGCAGAACCATTGAAACTAATGATAAGATTAACCCATTTCTGCAGAGGGAATTCTGTGACTTCACAGAGACCGTCGCAACCATCGCCTTCACCCGACCTTGGACAAATCTGTATTGTATTCGTATTATTTTTAAATAATACACGTAATATGGTATTGCCACTACTAGATGATGTTCCTGAATGAAATGTAACTACATTTGCGCCACCTACCCACTTCTTAATGTAAAACCAAATCGAGATTGCACTATTGGCTTTAAAAGTACTTGGTAAATTTGAACTTTGTAATGTCGTTTTATTCGTCCATTTTTGCATCGTTCCTAAAGTGCTATACGTTGTAGTTAATGCTTTGAAAATAACATACAACAGTAAAAGAATTACGATTACTGCTAGAACTAATTTTGAATTCATCTTCGTATAATTATTGTATATATAATAATACGATATATTCATTTTCATTATTACAGAAATGATGCATATTAGGTCAAATAAACATCTGTAGAACCGGCTTTCTTCACTTCATCCTCGATAGTACTCATTCCAATCATTGGGGGATTTTGCGATTTTAACATATTATACGTCCATCTCATTTGTTCTTTGGTTAAAGGAACCTTGTGAAACGCAAAATTACATATTGAACCATTTAAACCTTTGTTATCCTTTGTATCACCAATCGTAATTGGTTTCATGACAATATCTGGCATAATAAAATCACTTTGAATTACAAGGTGGTTATTTAAAAAGAAATCCATCGTTTTTCCGTTGTAATTTACGACAAAATAATTCCATTTTTGAAGAAGCACCGAAACATCGAGTTCATCATCATTATCAAACAATACTCTAATCTGGTTCTGTTTGTCTTTTGTTTTACCCGAAACAATTGTATTGTAGTTATTCTTTGAGTTATATATTAATTGAGACGTTAGGTTTGGATTACCAGACATATCTAATGTTTTGCAAAATAACTTGAGTTCAGTTGTGGATTTATTATAGGTTAATGTTGGAACATCGCCGAAATTGAATATTTCTAAATCAATATTTGTAGAAGTAGTATTGTTATTCAAGAAAAACCAACCAGAGATAGAGTAGTTATAACGCTTCTTTTCTTCCGCCGGGCAATTTGCAGCTTTATCTTCAGGAGTACGGTCAATACCGGTATTATGGTAGATAAATATTTGCGGGCTTTGAGTGTTTAAATTTGTATCGTATTTTTGTTTTAATGAAACAGGTGCTGCCACGATTTGCGATGCTGATGCACCGATGTAGTTCAAGAGATAAGGACCGCCATACAAAATCGCAATAAGAAGCAATTCGATTGCGATAATAATCCATATTGGGCGTGTTGTATCACCAACTGCGCTTTGCGACGATTGAAGAAAGTCAAGAAACAAACAAGGAATATAAATGATGCATAACCATAACATTTTAAGCAGTTTTAATCCGATGATTGATTTTGTGAGATGAAATATAAACATGGCGAGTATCAATACAACCATCACCCCATGCTGTTTATAATATGCAAGCGCACATAAAACGATAAAGAAAATTGTATTAATGATGAAACGGATATTTGTGAAGATATCACTAATCGACGAACGATTTTCAGCATCGTCCGATTTAGTTTTACGGTTTAATGTATCGATAAATTCTAGACCATAATGAAAGAATAATATGGCTATACCTAGAACAGTCATTCCAGTAATTGACATTCGATTTTTGTCATCTTTCTCTCGGTCATAAATCCAAACGATTATCATTAATATAACATATACGATATGTGTTGCGCCAAATGCAAGTTGGCGCAGCGGGTTTGTTGCATCTTCTGTTTTGAAGTCATCAAATAGATAATTTTCTGGCGTCTTCGTATTGGCTTTCGTAAATTTATCTCGAAGATAAGCCACAATACCGGCAATACCGACAATTGCTATAATTACATATATTGTATGTGCAGTTGGCGAATTCATTTGTGTGACAAATCCACCTGATGCAGTACTATCCGTTTCAGCGCCTTTATTTACAAAATCGGCATCAATCTTATAAACATAATAAACAACCGCGAGAATAAGTATAACAAAAGAAATAATGAGTAATATTACTTTAATCAGTTGTCCAACTGCACTAACCTTAGTCTCATTTATTTCGATAGGATTAATATTATCTGGAATTCCGGCAGTAGGGAGTGATGATACATCAGATGGTTTTGGATTATCGCCGATTGGAAACATACGAAGGTCGGTAGTTTCTGAATTCCATTCCCAGAATTTTAATGTATTCAAGGCTTTATCACGCTTATCAATAAAGTCAGGTATTCCTGTAAAAGATGCCAAACTATAAATACCTGCACGGAATAACACCGCAAAAAGTAAAGGAACTAAATATACTGTTGTTAAAAATTGGCGTAATAATATTTTAACCAAATTTTCTTTTTCAAAATTTGTATGTAATCCATCCTCATTAATTATATTAAAGAATGTTGGCATAGTGCAAATAGCTAAAAGAACTACAAATGCAATTGCCCATCCCCAATTATCAGGAACAATCGGTAATGAAGTGTCATTTTTTCTTGTTTCTATTGTTTCTATTAAATATTTCCACCACCATGATAGACCAATTGAAAATACGGCAATAAACCCAATAAAAGCTAATATGTAATTTAATACACTCGGTTCGTCAATCTTATTAAACTGCCATACTTGAACCGACTCAGCAAATGTAAGAATAGAATCAAGACCCCCAATATTTAATTCTTTCACAATCGGAAGCAGTAAAATAGCGCATAATAAAAGACCGACAATAAGTACAATAAAAAATGTATCGATGAGTTCTTTTACACGAGGAAACATATCTCCTGAAAATGTATCGGCAATCCAGTCACTTGTTTTGTACGATGTTGTCACATTTGTGAAAAGAACAGATATCCACATGACGACCATAATAACTGATAAAAATGGAATGAATGAAAACCATTTTGAAAGACGGACAGCAGTGCTATCGACGTCATCTTTATTATCAGTTAATACTTTATCCCAATCGTTCGATAACATTTTATCATTTTTGATTTTTGATTGGTAATCATTCAGTGGCGGCGGCGGCGGCGGAAACGGCGGCAGCGGCGGCGGACACTCTCCATTTAATGTGTATAATAATAAATCATTGAACGATAACTCTGGTATATTTGCACATTCTGCCATTTTCAAACGGACATTATAGCATATTAGAATAAATATTGCAATAAACACAGAAAGAAATGAAAAGGTCCCCAATATTGCATGAGCTGGTTGTTGGGATTTCTTTTTATCTTCATTTAATCTATCTTGTATTGCATTTGTAATTTCATTCTGTGTAGGAATATTTGGGTTTTTTTGTTTCAATTCTTTAATCGCTTCTGTGCGTAACTGTTCATAATAACCACTATTTGAAAAGCCGCTGTCTTTATTTAAAATATCAGCAGCTTTGGGTTCTTTTAAATTTTGTGCTGCAAATATACCCCACGATATAAATGTCCAAATACATAATAGAAGACATAATCCTATCATCATACCCCTATGAACCGTATATTGTTTTACTTGTCCAAATAAAATAACCATAAATACAAACGATGCAATAAGCCATATGATACCATGCACTAAGAACGATTTTTCCCCGTATTTAGAAATGCTTACGCCACTTTCTTTATTAAATCCAGGCCCGCTTTGACTAGCAGAAAGAAATATAGCACTAGGTGAAAAAACTAAACCAAGTATTACAATAAAATATATAATGAATGATGGGTTCCACACATCTTTAAATAGACCAGAAACCTTATTAGTGTTTCTCCACAAGAAATAGCCAAAAACTATAAAAAATGCAATTTGAAAAAATATTCCAATTCCAAGCATCCAATCCGCGCTAGTATTTGCAATACTTTTTTTGTATTCATCTGATTGAACTGTGTCGCCGCTCAACTTATCATCTATATCCGTTTTAATTTCGTTACCGCGAATAACGATAGGAATACCAATTGTAATACAAAGTATAAGAAGAGGAATGAGTTTGCTTGTTGGAAAATCTTTTAATTTATCAATCCCAGTATATTTTAATACTGAAAGAAGAAGTATGATAAATGCAACCGCCAACATAATTCCGCCAACAGTCATTAATCCGACGGACGGATTATAACTAGTCGTTTGTCCTGAAACATGAATACTAGCAAAACCAAGACTAATACCAAGACCAAATATGATAATAGGTATGCCGACACGAAGAACAGTTTCAAAAGTACTTGTTCCGGATAGCTTAAATACCATATTGGGTGGAGAAGGTAAAAATGTTTCCGCAGTAATATCATTGTCTTTTACTTTTTGTTTCATATCTAAAAAGCTACTTGGCTTTACATAATGAACATATGCGACATACAAAAAAGTAATAATAATCGTAACAAAAATTGGCCAATTTCCAATCATTAAGTCCCATGAAATAAATCCGATGAATAATATGATGCAAAGTATAATGATTGGAAGATAGGATGCTATTGTTTTAATATGAAATGTTTCTGTAATATTAGTTACACCTGGGTCTTCCGTTGGCTGGTTGTTCATTTCTTTAATCTATTATAATGATAACAATACGCTCAGATACGCCCAGTTATAATTATATTATATAATAATGTCGATACAACTACGTGGTTATTACTGTACGACGCGTTTTAACTTTACAAAAATGACATCGCGGTTTTTTTTCCATGACAGTCGCGACATAAAGCAACTAAATTATCTATATGATTAGAACCGCCATGTTCTAATGCAATTACATGATCCACTTCAAACCATGCTGGAAGCTGACGCTGACAGTCGCCACATTTCCAACCTTGTTGTGCAGCAACATATTTTTTCTTTGTTTCGCTTACACTACGTTTGCTAGACCCTTTACCTGAGTTGATAACCCTTCTCTCTGCAGCGGTTCCTCCACCAACCAACGACGGCCGCGCGATTGGTTGCGCCATTGGTTGCGCCATTGGTCTGCCGGTGTTTGTACCACCGTGCGGAATACCTTCTGAGTGTCGGCTTGTAAAATCGAAAAATGGCGTTATCATATCAGCAGTTCCTTTACTTATTGGCATATACTTAATTATGTCGTTGGCATGATATAATAATTGCCTAGAGTTTTCCGGATTACGGCGCAAAAACATAAATAGAGATAACCCAATAAAACCAAATGTCAGCATCTTAATCCACTTTTGATTACTTTGAAACATCTTTATAAATTGGCCATCATAATACGTATTTGCAATAAGGAATGCAGTAATGATAAATACGATATATTCGGTTTTTACCATTGCGTATTATTTTCGTTAGCGTATGAGGTTATATATAGGAGCGAATAAATCGTTGGATAATTTATTTTGAAATAGTATCACCGATTATGATAATAATACGCTGCATATCCTAGACCGACCATTACAAGTAAATACACTAATTTCTCTCGATATTTAAGTTCCTCTAATAATTGAACAGGTTTCGGGCGATAATGTAAGTAATATCTCTCGAGAGCGTCATGTAATGATATTTCATCTTTCATCAAGAGTATATTGTAACGATTATGGATGAAATGTACCCAGCGAATAAATGAGTCGCGACTATCTAAATAGGGTGTAATTGGATACTTATTCAACATTCTCTCAAATTCCGACGACATCTCGGGGTCAGGAATAAACATTGAGAAATTTTGGATGAAGTCATAGTATTTTTTTCGAACAACATCATTTACATGGTCAGGGTAATTCACTGCTACGGTCATCAAAAAGAACCAGTAATTTGGTCCCCATATTTTTGCATCTAGCTTCATTACGATTTCGCTTATAATGAAATGACATAAAAACAATAATAGAAATACGATTAAGCGAATTCATAAATAATGGAGCAGGAACTTGGGTTTCAAATATCGAATATTCATCAAGTAGAAGAACCTGATGTAGAAGTAAAAATAAACAATCCTAAATCTGCGTTGTCTTATCTTGAAATCAGTCAATTACGAACCACAACGAAACAAGCCAACGTTGGCGGAAGCACCGTTGGCAATTATAGATCTAAAAATACATCCATTCCGAATACGGCTGTTTCTATCAGTGGGTTGGCAGTGTTCGGAGGAGGAGTGGGCGCGGGGGATACAAACAAATATTTTTGTAATAATTGTAACCGTACAAATCATGTATATAATAATTGTCGTGCTCCGATTACAAGTATTGGTGTGATTGCATTTCGTTGCGGTGATACCGGGCCCGAATTTCTTATGATACGGCGCCGCGACTCATTCGGATTTGTCGATTTTATTCGCGGAAAATATTCGTTGAATGATGAAGCTTATATTCAGCGCATCATTGACGAAATGACAATGACCGAAAAATCAAATTTGCTTCGTCTTACATTTGAACAATTATGGAGACTATTATGGGGAGAATATACACGAGGTAGCCAGTATAAAAATGAAGAACATATCTCATTTGAAAAATACCGTCAGGTTCTAGGTGGGATACGTACGAAAGACGGGCGTATTAAAACGCTTCACCAATTTATCGACGAATCGACCACGCGATGGACTGAAACTGAATGGGGGTTTCCGAAAGGACGTAGGAATTATAATGAGAAGGACCTTCCGTGTGCGCTGAGAGAATGTCTGGAAGAAACGGGATATGACATCGGCGTCGATAATGTAATTCAGAATATTGCGCCATTTGAAGAAATATTTATGGGTTCTGATATGAAGTGTTATAAACAGAAGTATTTTCTTGCAATGGTGGATTTAGATAAGAAACCAAAAAAGGCGCACGACATTATGGAGGTTGGTCTCATGAAGTGGATGACATTCGAAGAGTGCATTAGTACAATAAGACCCTATAATTTAGAAAAAATTGGAATTGTTAGTAAAATTAATAACATATTGTCCCGCTATCGCATATTTTAAACGATTTCAAGTTCTTTTTATTTCGCGTAGATATATAAAGAACTGTTTCATATTATAATAGATAACGAAATGGCAGAAGATGCAAATAAAGATAAAGTTGCGCCTCAGTCGTCGGCGGTTGCCAGACCATCTGTTGCATCAATTGCAGCAGCGGCTCTTGCAGTTCTACCAGAGAAAGAACATGAAGTAGATTTGATATCATCCGGTAAGAAGAAACGTGTATTGAAACCAAAAAAAGGCAATATAGAAGCTATATCTACATCCACACCAGCAGCAGGAGCAGCAGGAGGCGGTGTAGCTATACGAAAAGGTACTAGCAACTTATTATTAGACCCAAAACGTCAGGTTGCCAACATGAAACGTGAGCTTGAAGAAGGGCGCAAACGATTAAAACCTGAAGAAATCAATAATCCATTTAGTAAAGAGTTTAATAAATTACTCTTAAAAAAAGAATTGATTGAACGAGAGATGACATTGCATGATATTGGTATTTTGCCGGCCGATAGCGATGACGACGCAGATATCATAGAAGGCGTAAGGATTGCATCAGCTGCAACAGATGGGCTATATCCCACTTTAAATGACCCCAACTTTAATACCAAAATAGCGCTTCGAAAAGAATTCTTCGACACGAAAATGGATGTAGATAATACGAAAAATGTGGAAGAGGAAGCGGAAATATTGTGCAATGCGCAAATGGAACTTGCTCCGAACCAACAATTCGTCCGTAACTTTCTTTCCGTGGAAACGCCATACAATAGTTTGCTATTATATCACGGTCTAGGTACAGGAAAAACGTGTTCAGCAATTAGTGTGGCGGAGGAAATGCGGGATTATATGAAACAAATGGGAATAACCCAGCAGATTATTGTCATCGCATCACCAAACGTTCAAGAAAATTTTCGGCTTCAGCTCTTTGATGAACGCGAGCTCCGAGAGATTGAGCCAGGTGTTTGGAATATTCGTGCATGTACCGGAAATAAGTTCATTAAAGAAATCAACCCGATGAATATGAAAGGCCTAACCCGGGATAAAATTATAAAGCAAATTCGTCGTTTAATTTCGTCACATTACTTGTTTTTTGGGTATAATGAATTTGCAAACTATGCACGAACGCATGCTTCGAGTATTGGTATTTCGCAGGATGATGCAGTAATACAGGAAGTTAGGAGAAAGTCAGGGGCCGCCGGAGGAGAAGCAGGAGCTGCTGCTGGGCAAAAAAAGGGGCGTAAATCCGCAGCGGATATTGCAAAAGCGGCAGAAATGGAAACCTTGGCCATCGAGACGCTTTCAGTCGCCAAGCTACGTAAATTGTTTGCAAATACACTTATAATTATTGATGAAGTGCATAACATTCGTATCACGGATGATAATCGTGATAAACGTGTTGCAAAAATATTATTTCAAATCGTACAGAAGGTGAATAATGTGCGACTATTATTACTATCCGGAACACCAATGTATAACAGTTATAAGGAAATTGTATGGTTGATTAATTTAATGAACTTGAATGACAGGCGCGCAACCATTGATATTGCAGATGTATTTGATGACCGAGGCAACTTTCGAGAAGATGATGGTCGAGAGACTGGAAAGGAATTACTTATTCGTAAAGCGACAGGTTATGTTTCGTTTGTTCGAGGTGAGAACCCATATACATTTCCTTACCGGATATATCCAAGAGAACATTCGCCTGAATTTTCGCTTCTTGCCCGCATACATGGAGATGCGGGTGTTGCTGGCGCTTATCCAAGAACACAACTGAATGGACGGCATATTGACCAACCGATTGAACATATCGATGTATATTTGACACGGGTAGGCGATATTCAAGAGGAGGCATATCGATTTATTATCAATGATATGAAAGCAATGTATATTTATAAAAAGTCTGCAATCGTTCGACGAAAAAAAGCTGCTGCTGCTGCTGCTATTGCTGCATCAGAAGACGCAGGAACAGGCGATAAAGGAAGTGCTGCAGGAAAAGCAAAAGAAAAAAAAGGTAAAAAATCTACCGCTGCTACCGTCGCAGCACTTGCCAAGGAAGGAGAAATTGACGAAATGACCGTTGTTGAGGCCACAGATTTCCCTTCCTTTGAAAACATGGATACAATTGGTTATGCAGCTGTTCAAAAGCCATTAGAAGCGCTGAATATTGTTTATCCACATCCATCTCTTATTGAATATATAAATGACCCGAACGACGAATTCGACATTGCATCATGCATAGGGAAAGAAGGTTTGCGTCATATTATGTTGTATGAAGAAGTAGGTAATCCGCCAATGCGTCTGAATTTCGAGTATCGCCCGGAATTTGTACGTGCATTTAAACTGCCATCTGGTGAAACAACTACGAAAGTATCCTCGCGGATATTCGCACCTGATAATATTGGGCGTTATTCGGCCAAAATCAAGAATATAACCGATAAAATTATGACAAGTGATGGTATTATTCTAGTGTATAGTCAGTATATTGACGGCGGCGTTGTACCGATAGCACTGGCATTAGAAGAACTGGGTTTTACGCGTTATAGTGCTACTGGCGGCAATTCATCGTTTTTCCGTAGCAAACCCACTCAAAATATAGATGCATTAACGATGCTTCCTCAACGCCAACATCAACTACAATATCCAAACCAACCGTTTCGCCCTGCTAGATATTCTGTTATTACGGGCGACCCGACGATTTCACCGGATAATCTTCATGAATTGAAGGCATTAACCAGTGAAAATAATACGTATGGTGAAAATGTCAAAGTGGTCATTATATCGGTTGCTGGAAGTGAGGGTCTTGACTTTAAAAATATTAGACAAGTCCATATTTTGGAGCCATGGTATAACATGAACCTCTTGGAACAAATTATCGGCCGCGCTATTCGTAATTGTAGTCACAAACGTCTGCCGTTCTCTCAGCGCAATGTAGAATTGTATCTCTATGGTAGTATGCTAACAAATCCAGATATTGAAGCAATTGACCTTTATTTATATCGATTATCCGAATTCAAAGCCGTAAAAATAGGGGCTGTGTCCCGTGTTCTTCGCACATCCGCCGTGGATTGTCTTCTAAATATTCAACATAACACACAAACAGCCGAACAGTTAAATCAGGTCGTTCAACAAAATCTCTCGTCACGCAAACAAATCAATTATCAAGTTGGAGCGCGGCCATATTCTGCATTATGTGATTATATGGAACGGTGTGAGTATGTTTGTAGGCCAACATTTTCAAACGGACGTCCGATACAAGAACAAAATGATTTATACGGGATTGACGACGACAGTGAGAGCGACAGCGACGGTGGTGGGGGCGGAAAAGCATCGGCAAGACAAAGACGCCCACAAAGCGATGTTCGGTTGGATACATTTAACGAGAAGTTTATGTCAATGAATTTAGATAAAATTATACACAAGATACGAGAATTGTATAAGGAAGCATTTTTTTACAAGAAGACCGGTCCAAAAGGAATTATTGCAGAGGTAAATAAAATCCGCCATTATCCAATCGGGCAAATTAATCTTGCGCTTACACAAATGGTGACCGATGAGAATGAATATGTAAATGACAAATACGGTCGTCTTGGACGTATTATTAACGTCGGTGATTACTATCTATTTCAGCCGATTGAACTCACCGATAAACGAATTAGTATATATGAACGAAGCACGCCAGTACCGTATAAACATACAGCAATACAATATCCTCTTCCAGAAAGTATAACCGAAGATTATTTGGGCATTCTTCCGAAGTCTTCGTCATTGGCGGCGCCTCCCGGTGCATCTGGTGCAGGGGTTGTTTCGAATAGGAAAGTAGTAAATAAACTAACTGCGAATAGTAAAATGCAAACTGAAACATCATCTATTTCAAAAGAAGCACCGATTGCTGCTTCCGCTGATGCTGGTGAAGTGGATCAAGAAAAACAACCGCAAGAAAATGATGTTGCGGAAAATATTATAATAACACTATCGAATAAATTTGATACATGTAAAACAGTGTTTGATAAACCAACAAAGGAACAAGAAGAATGGTATTATTATTGTGGAAAAGTAATCCGCCAAATCTCTCAAACTGATGAATTTGAAACCTCAATTGATGAATTGCACGAACTTATTGTTGCAACCTTATTAGAACGTGAATTATCATTTGAAGAGAATATGATATTACTGAATTATTTGTATCATAAAAATGGCGATACAATGAGTACTGATGTTCCAACTGGAAGCAGCGTGATGACACTTCAAAAATTACCGCCATTTGAAAGAATGATGTTAAAGTACTATTCGCAACAAGTGATACACCGACCATTGGTTGGAAGAAGAGCAGCTGCCGCAGCTTCCGGAGCCGCAGGTGGCATGAAAACTCCAGAGGATAAAGGTATGCTATTGTTTAACAAAAGAAAAAAAGAACTGTATGAATTAATTGTATTACGTTATGAAACACGTGAATGGGTAATTTCAGAACCAGAAGACGTACAAGATTTCAAGTTCCTTTTAGCAAAAGTACAAACAGAACAAATCATTAAGATAAATATGGTTGTCGGATTTTTATCTTTATTCAAAATGGATAATCTTGTTTTCAAAGTAAAAGTCATGTCAAATAAACGCGATAAGGGTGCGCGATGTGACCAATCTGGAAAAACAAATGCAATCGCGATTATTAATACTGTGTTATCTATGAACCCTGCAACCCAAGGTGATGAATATAAACTGACACCCGAAAATACAAAACAAAGGACCCAGCGTGAATTATGTGTATTTCAAGAATTTTTATTGCGGGTATTTGAGTTGAAAGGCATCAACGGACGTAAATGGTTTTTTACACCGTGCGAATCATTATTATGTGATATAGAGGAGGCATTTATATAGAAATAAAGTATATCGATATATTAACGGGTGAGTTACTACTAATGAATAAGAGTGCATTTGCAAGTGCGAGTATTTCTAGAATGGCATCATCTAATAAAGTTGTTCAGTCGGCACCAAAATTGGGTATTTATACTACGATATTATTAACACGTAAATTAGAAATACCTTTTCGGATTATTGGCCGTAATGTAAAGGATACGCTAGAACATATTCTCTCTAAAATCGTGGAAGGAAAGTGTATGGCAGAAGGATTTATTCGGCCTGGTAGTGTAAAGATTTTGACATACTCGAATGGATATCTTCATGGTAAGAATGCGATATTTGATATAGTATATGAATGTGAATCATGCTCTCTGGTTGAAGGTATCGTATTTTCATGCGTGATTAAAAATATTAGTCTTGCAGGAATTCGCGCAACATTGAACGAACCGAAATCTCCAGTTACTGTATTTATTGCTAGAGACCATCACTATGACCGTGTTGATTTTACACGACTGCGAGAAGAAGAGGAAATTCGAGTAAGGGTTATTGGCCAACGGTTTGAGATTGGCGATGAAACAGTATCAGTGATAGGCGAGTTGGTATAATATGCCTATTCATTCACCATATATCATCATGCAGTTCGGTTCATTTGTATGTTGCACTATAATATTATATTACGTAACGTGTAATATTATAATATTCAACAGGTTATTCCTCTTCATTTGAAAGTTTTTTGATTATATTCATTAGTCTCATTTCACATGCGTCGAAGGATAAATTCTCTACTACATATTCTCTCGGTTGATATGTGTCTAATTTTGATAAAAATAAGTCGAATTTACTATCTAATTCGGTTGGTGTATGAAAATATTCACCGCATCGTTGGTCCCAGTATGGAATTGTAGTAGCTTTAATATCATCCAAATTATAATCGTAGGTTTGGTTCATTGATTCAACACTCCATACAAATAAAGGTATATTGCATGATAATGCTTCTTGCAATGCAAATCCTTGACTTTCATGACCTCCTACCCAAATACCATATTTTGATTGCTTTAAATATTCCAAGTATTCAGTTTCACTATATTTTTGTTGATAACTGAATATTTTAAAATGTATATTTCGTTTATGTAAAAAATCTATTATTAGGTTAATATCATGATTATTCCTGTATTTTATGTATAAAAATACACTAGTTTTATTGTTTCTGGGTACATCATTCAAATTGTTGAACTTATCGGTATCAACACCAAAAGGTAAGACTTCCATATTCAAATTATTACATATCAAGTTATCCGCAATTCTATATGTTTTCCAAGCATCTACTGTCCATTCTGATGGTTGAACATAGATAGTATTAGGTCCTTTCATCATTTCAATTGTCTCGACATTATCCGGAAATATTGAAAGGTGTGGTCCAAAAATGAATTTAGAATTCTTATACCTTTTCACATCGATAGGCTTGCCGGGACTGTATATCGCATCAAATTCTTTAAGTTTTTCTTCATCGATATCGCTGATATTACCTACTGTGGTAAAATTTATGTTTTTATAATTTTGTAAAGAATTTAAATTTTTTGGATGTATCCAATTATTTATAAATAAAACTTTCATAATACATATATAAGTATTTTATATATAATTCTTTATATTATATCATCGCGGTCAGACGAATAAATATTAAGTTATGGATTACATTTTTATTTGCATACACTGTCAAGAACCATTTGTAATTGCACATAATGAATTCAATTGTCGTATATTGCGTCATGGGGTATATAAAAATAATTTACAACCTATCAATCCACATGCGAGTAAGGATGAGTGTGATGCATTGGTGAAAGACGAGTTGATATTTGGATGCGCCAAGCCGCTACAAATTATTGAGACAGCCGATGGTTCTGTTGATAAATACGCAATAATTGTTTGTGATTATATTTGAATATAGATAAAATTGATACAGATATAAACACAAATATAGAATTCATATAGTCATCGTCATTCATAATGGCTTCTGAAATAGCGCCAATAACTATGAAACGACCAACAAAAATAATACGACCAAAGACTAAAAAAGGTCTAGCTGCGAATAAAGAAGTTCCGGGTGCAGGAGTAGCATCGGCCAGTTCATATGAAGTGTTGGCATCGCCGAAACAAACACTAGAACATCTATCAGAGCAACCACTGGAATGCGACGAAATAAAGCCATACTGCGATCCCGACTTATTTGTAAAACGCCAAATCAAGCGAAGGTTGTCAATCCCGTTTTACAAAATCACAAAAACCACTAATGTTTCGCATTTATTGAGAACCGAACTTTCGAAAACAGTGGAAGGGCGGTGTTCTATTGAAGGATATATCTGTCCCAATTCAATTTCGATTTGTTCCCATTCTTGTGGAACGCTGGCCGCTGCGAATATACTATTTGACGTAACTGCCGACTGTTTGATTTGTTTTCCAGATGAGAATAGTGTAATAAAATGTGTGGCAAAGACAATAACGCAGGCGGGTATTCGTGCTGGCGCAAGAAGCTTAGAAGATGGTCATGTGTCGCCGATTGAGGTATTCCTTTCACGGGACATGCATTCATCTTCGCGTGATTTATTCTCTCGAATTGAAGAAGGTGATATCCTGACGGTAAAAATTATTGGGCGCAGGTTTGTACTACACGACACACATGTAACAATCATCGCCATGGTATTAGATGTTGAAAAGCAATAAAATTTATTATCAAAAATGAATATACACAAAAACGAAAGAGTATAAAGTTTTATTGTTATGTAATGTAAAATGTCGGTGACAACTTCTGGTTCTTTTTATTCTTCAAATTCGACTACTACTGCAATCGCTAGTCTTTCTGCAATGAATGAAATTCAAACAATCGCACAACATGTAGAAGTCAAAACCAATTATTTGATGTCATTGAAAGATGGTATTGAGAATATGCCGGTGGTGCATCAGATTGAAATTTTGCGCATTTTACATGCAAAGCATACTCAAATCAATGAAAATAAAAATGGTGTATTTGTAAATATTTCAAAATTGAGCAATGAATTGTTACAAGAGTTGTATGATTACATGAAGTATGTGATCAATCAAGAGAAACATTTGAACGAAATCGAAGAACAAAAACAAAGTTTAACGAAGGAGTTTTTTGAGAATAAAATGCATAAAGATAATTAGATATATAATAGTAGCAGCACGATGACAGGTGGTATCATTCCTTGTCTCTACAACTCTTTTTCATTTACACTTGAAAATATTATTGGTGGTGATATTGTATGTTATGAAATAAAGAATGCGCGAGTTACATGTGAAGAACCTGTGATACCTTCTTTACCATCAGTTTTACCAGAGCCTATGTTTTCAAAAAAATGTACAGCAGATAAGAACGATGATGTTTCGGTGAGTGTGAGTAGTAACAGCGACAACGAAAGTGAAAGCGACAGCGATGCATCGTCTTTACACAGTTCGTTGTCGTCGTCGCCGTCGTCGTCGCCGTCGCCGTATTCGGAAATCGAAACACCACTTCTGGTTCCTGTATCTCAGTTTAACCCTGATAGTATGAAACAACATGCGTATATCACGAAGACTAACAGCGCCGATACGATTTTATCGTGTGCATATGTTATGTTATATGGAGTTGAAAAGTATGAAACTATTGAAAATCATTACGTCGAAACAAATAGGTTCAAATTCGAACTTATTGAAGTAATCCGAGAGAATAAGCCTAGGCTAAAAGCCAATAAAATTAAGTTAAGTGCGGTAGAAGAAAGTCTTGTGCATAAACCATTTATCACATTAGAGACACTTCACGCCATTGCTGTGTGCAAGTCATTGTCTTTATGTATTGTTCAGGACCGAAAGTATTTTGAAATAACAAATGGAAATGATATTGGTTCCGATGCATTCATTATTGAGAAAATAAAAGGAAAATTCGTATTGTATATCGCTCCTAAGCAAACAATTATGAATTATCTTATGTATATTCGTGGTAATTATTGGCGGATGGAGAGTATTTCCGCACCAATTCGTCCAATATCTGCATATAAGCTACAAGACCTCATTGACATTTCACAGAAACTGAATTTACCTGTTGTAAATGTAACTCCGGGAAAGTTTGGTTCTATGTCATCTGAAAAACGTAAAACTAAACCAGAGTTATATGAGGCAATTTGTCGATGTGTATAAAATTGAACTATATATATGAATTAATGTATAAATAATATATCCTATTCATATATATAATGCCGAGAAATCGCGGTGTAGGCTCGTTATCTGTGTCAGCGAAACAATCAGAGTTCTCAAATATTGTAACACATTATTTAGAAGGTATAATTGACAAGACCGATGGTATTCCTGAATTAGAAATTCGTTTTGGGACAAGAGGCAACCAATCAACTACAAGAGAAAATTTCGACGGGGTTCTTCAAAAATTACTTTCATCTGGATTTTCATTCATAAAAAAAAATGCATATTCTCTGAAAATTCAAAATGAGTTCATCGACCAAAAGACCGGGCAGACCAAACTATCTCTTATACGTGCTGAAATCCATGGTATAAACCAAGTACAGAATTACTGCAAAACGAATACTCCGGATGAAAAACATGTACTCTTTACACAGAAAATGTATGCGAAAACTGGCGGTGGGGGTGGAGCTGGGGGTGGCGGAAATATTGAAGGAACAGCCGAAACAAACAGCGGCAGTACCGGTGTAACAATACATCCGGTTATATTTGACGACTTTAATTTCAAAGTAAGCTATGAACGTGAAAAGCGTATTGCAAATACATCTACTCTTGCAAGGTCGATATTGAAAACATGGAATGACAACAAGAAGACTTTTCGGTATATTAATCGAAGTACATTAAATCACCCAGATTTTCCATTTCATATCGACATGAGTGTTGTCAAGGAGTCGCATAAAGACCAAACAGGATATATTTCAGCATCTACGTTTGACGCAGCACGAGTTCTTGAAAGTCCAATCCGTTATGAAATCGAAATAGAGGTTATCAATGAACTCGTTGGTCCAGGAACTGCGTTCAATCATCCGAAACATCTACTGGATACTCTACGTAAGATGATTAAGATTGTAATGTCTGGATTTCAGGGTACAAATTATCCGGTTTCTTTGTCCGAAATGCGCGGAGTTCAGCGCAGATATTATGAATTATTGTATCCGGAAGAAAAACAGCATACCGACAGCGAAGACGATGATAGTGACAGCGAACGAACAAGTGCTAAGGATAGAGAAGAGGCACGTGAGAAAGAGAGAGAACGCGAAAAACAACAACGCGAACGCGAACGAGAACGCGAACGAGAACGCGAACTCGGAACTGGACGCGGCATTCAACTTCGTCCAAAACATTTTATCGGTCCATGTTCTTATACACTTCAAATGCAGAACATTCAGCCGTTTGACCCCGATTCAAAAGTCCCCAATATTCGCTTGAACTATTCAGTCACTGAGAAAGCAGATGGACATAGAAAGCTGCTATTCGTAGCACCGAAAACAGGTCACGTTTATCTTATTGATACAAATATGAACTTTCAATTTACTGGCGCCGTAAGCCTGAATGCGAAACTCCACAATACACTTTTGGATGGCGAACATATTCTTCACGACAAAAGTGGGAGATTTATTAATTTATTCCTAGTGTTCGACGTTTATTTCGTGCATAAATCCGATGTTCGTTCGCGAATGTTCTTTCCGATGGATGAAGACGAAGTTCTCACTAATTTTCGACTTCCATTGATGGAAAGTGTTGTAAAAAATCTTCAGCTTAAATGTGTATCTGGTGGTGCAGATTCATTACCGCCTATACGTGTCGAAACTAAAAAATTCGAAATTGCAACACCTTCAACATCGACGTCCGGAGTGAGTAAATCAATATTCGACTGTTGTGCGTTGATATTACGTAAAGCCAACGAACACCAATTTGAATATCATACAGATGGACTTATATTTACCCCGATTGATTTTGGAGTTGGAAGTAATGAGCGAAATGATAATACGGTTGCTGGCCCATTATATAAATCTACATGGGAGTATTCTTTCAAGTGGAAACCTGCGCATATGAATACAATTGACTTTCTGGTCACTACAAAGAAGGCTGACGACAATGAAGATTTAGTCAGTAATGTCTTTAAAACTGGTATAGATATGTCGAGATGTGTGCAAGTTCAACAGTATAAGACATTGGTGTTACGTGTTGGATATGATGAGCGAAAACACGGCTACTTAAATCCGTGTGTTTCAGTGATTGAAGGTACAACTGGTGCAAATGCTGGTTCATCCAATACGAATAGTACAGGTGGTGAAAATAGCGATAGCTACAAACCAGCTCCATTTTATCCGACATACCCCTATGACAATGATGCGCATATTTGCCATATTATGTTACGCCCAGATGAGGCAGGTGTTAGTCAGATGATGACAATTGAAAATGACATTATTCAGGATGAAACAATTGTTGAATTCAGTTACGACCCTTCACAACCGGTAAATTGGCGATGGACCGCGTTACGTGTTCGTCATGATAAAACTGCTGAATATCGTTCAGGTGGGAAAAATTATGGGAATGCTTACCATGTAGCGAATAACAATTGGCATTCCATTCATAATGCAATCACGCCTGAAATGATAATGACGGGTGAAGACATACCAGACGAACTTTCGAATGATGACATTTATTATAATAACGCTGATACTGGAAGTGGCGCGCGTGGTGGCGGCGGTATTGACATCGGACGTGGAACAAAGATACGCACACTCACAAAAGGAATGCGCGATTTTCACAATTTGTTTGTTAAACGAAAGCTTATTATGAGTGTTGCGCGGCCCGGAAATTCACTTATTGATCTTGCCGTTGGAAAAGGCGGTGACTTACCGAAGTGGATTGCTGCCAAACTTGGGTTTGTATTCGGTATTGATTATTCCAAGGATAACCTAGAACATAAATTTGATGGGGTTTGTGCTCGTTATCTCGATATAAAAAAGAAGAAACGCAATATCCCTGATGCAATATTTATTCACGGCGACAGCAGCAAAGAAATTCAAAGTGGTCAAGCTGCAATTAGTGAGAGATACCGACTGATTACACGCGCCATCTTTGGTGAAGGTGCGAAAGACGCAAGTATTTTAGGTCGCGGCGTTTATCCGCATTATGGTCGTGGTGCGGGGGGATTTGACATATGCTCAGTTCAGTTTGCTATCCACTACTTCTTTGAAAATATCATGAAGGTGCATACATTCCTTCAAAATGTATCCGAATGTACAAAATTAGGTGGATATTTCATCGGTACTTGCTTTGATGGGGCGCGTATATTTCAAGCCTTGGACCGTCTGGAGAGCGGGTCTGAATTAAGTATTCTGTCGGCTGCGCCAGGACAGATGTCGTCGTCTTCTGACCCGCAAAAAATGTGGTCAGTCCGCAAGAAATATACCCATACAGAATTTAAACCAGATAGTAGTAGTATTGGTTATGAAATCGAGGTATTTCAAGATTCAATCAATAAGACAACGCGTGAATATCTTGTGAATTTTGATTACTTAACACAGCTACTTGAAAATTATGGGTTTGACCTTGTAACACCAGAGGAAGCCGAAACGACATTGATGATGCCTCTACCAGATGGAACGGCTACCTTCGAAACAATGTATCATCAAATGGAAATTGAGTGCAAGAAGAAGCGTGACGAAACTGGGGTAGCCGGCGGCGGCGAATGGGAACGACGATGCCAACAAGAATATGGTTCTGCGTTATATATGTCGGCCCAAGAAAAGCAGGTTTCATTCTTCAATCGTTATTTCATATTCCGAAAGAACCGAAATATCAATGCAAAGCAGTTAAAGGGTAGTTTCCTGAGTTATGCTGGATTGCAAGAAGAACAACAGCGTATGTCTTCGTCTGATATGACGGATGAAGCAATGGAGCATATTGCACTTGAGAAAATTACAAAGGCATCCCGACCAATAGATGTTGCATCCAAACCGGCAATTGCAGCACATATTTTAGAAGCACAACGTGATAATGCAGTAGTATCGGAAATTGTACCAGCTAAATTGACTGCTTCATCGAGCACTCAAAAGAATAAACCAAAATTGAAAAAGGTGACGACAATAAAAGGCGCTGTTGCAGCAGGGGCTGGAAATGCTCAGCCGCCAGTAGAAGAACTTCTTGCACCATCAGCTCCGATTGAACAGTTGGAGAAAAAGATACAAAAACGAACAAAGAAAGTAAAGATGGCTCCAGATACAGCAGCAGCAGCATCTAGTGCTGAAGCAGTATCAGCTGCAGAAGCGTCATCGTCATCAGCACCGGCAACAGTCAAACCCAAGCGTCAAACCAAAAAGAAAACTGACTTATAAAGATTTTATGAATACATATAATCGACATACATGTTTAGAAAATCATCGAAAAATTGTTTTAAACCTGTATTACCAACCTTACTACAAAACGGTCCAGGCAGTGGAATTGGCTTACCAGAACATGAAATAAATATAGAACTTAACAAGCCAAATAACAACAATAATGGCCCTATCTTGTCATATTATAACTATTTTTTATTGCCTCAAATCGATATTATACTAGGACCGTCAAATAATTATGCCCCACTAGAACTAAGCATACTACAAAGTAGTGAAAATAAGGTATATCTATCATCGTCAATATATGCACATTTGTGTGATATCAAACAACAAATTGAAAAATATCAAGATACATGGGATAATATTAAAAAATTTACCAATCCATATGAGTACATTCATTCAAATATTACTGGAAATAAAACAAATATAAGTAAGTTACGTCCATTATCGCGTTCTTTTTATAAGATGATTGAAATTATGAAAAATAATAGTATTCTATCACAATACCATGATACTATTTCTCAAAAACCCGACAATAAGATGGGAATAACGACATTTCATCTTGCTGAAGGTCCCGGTGGTTTTATAGAGGCGATTTCATATTTACGGGGGTTAGAATATCAACATCATGTCACTGAGAGTAATGCGTCATTATCGACTACAACAAATGAAATATCTGACAGTACTACTGTCAATTTGCCGTCATCACCGCCGATACAAATCCTTAAGCGTAACACCGAATTTCATGATGAATATATGAAAGAACAAGAATACTTAAAAGTATCTCGTCGTATTTTCGAAAGTCAAAAGGAAACTGCGCGCATTGGAGGTGCTACGCCTGCAGCTGTATATGGAAATGACCGTTACTATGGAATGACATTAGTGAATGATGACCCGATATGTCCTGGATGGAAGAAAACGCGAACATTTCTTGAAAGTCATCCAAATGTGATTATCGAGAATGGTGCAGATAAGACAGGTAATTTGATATCTTTGGAGAATTATCTCTATTGTTCAGATAAATACAAAAATAAGATGGATATTGTTACTGCAGACGGGGGTTTCGATTTTTCAGTAGATTTTAATCAACAAGAAAGCATGGCAACACAGTTGATATTATGTGAAGTATTTTATGCATTATCTATGCAAAAACAAGGAGGTTCATTCATACTTAAAATATTTGATGTATTTCATAAATCAACGGTCGATATATTGTATATACTAAGTTATTACTATAAACACGTATCGATAATGAAGCCATATACCAGTAGGATTGCTAATTCTGAAAAATATGTGATATGCCAAGGATTTAAGATGTCTGATTCTACCCAAATTATACAACAGTTTGCAAGTATTTTTCCTTCGTTACTGCAATTTACAGAAGATTGTGATTGTAAAAGCGACAAAACAGACTGTGTTGGAAAACAAGTTTTGTCTTCCCTACTTCCATTTGAGCATGACTTGTATTTTTTAAACCGCATTGAAGAGATGAATGCAATGGTAAGTTTTCAGCAAATCGAAAATATCACATCTACATTGTCGATAATTACAAACCATCGAAATGCTGAAAAATTAGAACAATATAAACGCGCCAACGTTAATAAATGTATTGCATGGTGTGAGAAATACGAAATACCTCATAATGCTCATCATGCATGTTTTCAGACCACGAATATTTTTCTTCACAAATCAATACATTCATCTGTTGCCAATAACATGAACTAAATGTACGATTACGAGTACGAATATGACATAAAAACGGTCTAAATATATATCAGAATGTATGGTAATATAGTCAGAATGCAAAGTACATTACAATTTATAGCAGGACAGTTAAAAAAACCAAGAGAACGATTTGAAACGATATTAGAACCACTACAAGCATTGCTTCAAATAGGGTTTCTTGCATTTTATCCCATTGGGAGCAAACTGGCAATACATAATAATATTCTTACAGTTCAGGCGCCGGGTTATACGCAGAATGTACGTCGATGGTATAATAATGATAAAAAAGAGGATGTATTTTACTTATATAATGTGTTCTCTCGGTTCAATAAATTCTATAAAACCGTGCTTGCAGGTGGAGGTGGAGAAAATGCTGCATTATTCACATTATTGAACGAACTTGCGAAGACTGGAATTAACAACCTTATTCGGACATATAATCAGACTGATAAAATCCATATTTTGCACACCCTTCAAATGTATAAAGGAATGTTGGATAATCCAGAGTTGGTACGACGACTAGCAGATAAGCCAGAAACAGTTACAAATACTGGAGGTGACAGTCGTGCTGGTGGAGGTGATGATAATGAAGATTTACCTTGTCAGTTTCCAAAACGAACTACTAGTTTATCGTCATCACCTCCGTTGCGTCCATTAAATTCTTCTGCAGGTGTCACTGCAAGCATACCAATTGACAGTTTAGCTGATACAAATATCGACCTAATATTCATTAAAATTACGGATTTGTATTCTCAAGAGGATTACACGATTATTTATCACACACTCATTAAAATCCAGAATGACACACAGTATTATTTGAATTATGTAGAGGGAATGAATAAAATACTTGAACCAGTGAATATTCGCATCAAAAAATGGATTGATGACAATATTGTCTTTTGATTATCTGGTAAATATTATATCGTAATAACATGTTATTACTATATAACTAATATATATCATGAGCATACCCGACCCAACAAATGTATTTGTTTTTACAACTACAGCTGGACCGCGTAAAATGACATTTGGACCATTGTTATCATTTAAACAGATGACTAATCCAAAGCAAAAAGGTATTGCGCGACCATTATTATTTGTAACAGTAACAAGACCTACAACCGCGGATGCGGATACAGCAGCAGTGGAAACGTTAGACCATCACTTTTGTTTGTATCGTAGCAAGAATAGCGGACAAATGAGATTATTTGTTACCTGTGATTTAAGTGAATATTGGAAAGGTTTTAGTTTTTTCAATAGTTCTTCAATATGTCCAGAAGCTCAAAATGTAGCAATTAACGTGTATCACCAGTTATATATTGAAACTCCTCCAGTTGAAATTAATAATCTAGATGATAGTATCGGAGATATAAATGGTCTGTTACGTTGTATAATAATAGATAATATCGACCGAACAAAACATATAAGTATTCCAGGTGGTTGGTTGTATCAACCTTTAGTTATACCAGAACTATTAATTTCTGAAATAAACGTTGAAGTAAGAAAAGAAATACGTGGAATATTGGTGGTTTTGCAGGCAAAAAGGTTGGCTAAAGCTGCTGCTAAAGCTCCCGCTGAAGCCAATGTAGAATTTCCATTGTTAAAACGGCATTGTCCCAATGAAATAACTGATGAAGAGGTTACAAAATACTTACCAAAAATAGTAGTTTCAATACACCAATATGCACTTTTAACAACAACTGCAGCTATTCAACATAGACTATTTTGCACAGATTATGATACGTTATACGGTACTGCGTATAGACCACCGTCAAACTTTGATGCACTAGTTGATTATATAATCGGTTCCTTAACACGAAATATAGACCCACAATATAACCCTTGTTTTTTTTTTCATATTCAAGCTGGTTCTGTTGAACTTAAAAAATATGACGAAATACCTCTTTTAAGATGCCTTCTTTGTCTAGATACACCGATTGCTCACAGACGGTCTTCTACATTTAGAGAAATATTATTTAGATGGATGCATAAACGGGATGAATGTGATGTAACAACCTTATTCCAACCACCATTTAAAGAAGACTGGCCGCCAAAACGAACGTTTGTAGGATTATTTTATCGCGAAATTGAAAAATTAATCATGGATATGGATATTAAATTTGCACAAAACTTCTGGAAAGACTGGCGGACTGTAGAAGACCGGCATCATAATTTAAATCTCAAGCTTGAACCAGGTGATTTTTTTGACGAATTATTTAAAAGTATTACTGCGGGAAATCCTAAAATTGAAGCATTTAAAGGTAAATGCTTACAAATAGCTAGAGAACATCAGAATGAAGAACAACCATATTGCGAACAGGCGAAATTTACCACATTATTTAAAACATTATGTCCAGGCATTGGATCTATTCAATCATTTAATGTTGAATTTGATGAGGCTGAGTTAAAATTGCCTAATGTAAATTGGAATATATTATCAATGTCTAGTGTGGATGATGATGAACTTTACCCTATTGCTAGATACCGTGTAAGAATTAGACCTAACGAAATTTGCAAGCTTCCAACATTCCAAGTAGTTCATGCAATATTTGATATAGTAAAATTGCCAGTAGAATTGCCAGTAGAATTGCCAGTAGAATTGCCAGTAGAATTGCCAGGCAAAACATACGCCAACACTGCATATCCGTCTTATGTTTTTTTACAAGCACACGAAGAGACACATCCCCTTTTAACAAATTGTGGTACATTTGCTATTGTTCCAAGTTGCATTCATCCGATCAGTCCATTCGCTCAGTGTGAAAGATTAGGAAGCTACAAGGCTATTTTAAATACTTATTTCCTGAATAATCCAATTATGAACGCAATTAAACAGGCAATATTGAATTTTCATGAAAAAACTGGACCACGTAATATTGTTATTAACATGGTCCCATTTCCAACTGTTGATGATGTATCATCAGGAGGGGGTGTGTATAAAAATAAATTATCAAAAAAACAAAGTCAAAAAAGAAAAAAAACAAGAAAGATGCGAAAAATAAAGAAATCCAACAAATCTAAAAAATGTAAATTACGGTGAATACTATAACAAAATTATTTATATTCACTCCATCTCTAATTTCACCCAACATGGAATATACGGCGCATTTGATAGTTCGCCTTTTATTCTACGAGAGAATTCCGGGAAAGGGATTTTGAACTTCGCGTCTTCGCCTGTTTTCACGAAATGATTGAGTTGCTTGTATAACTCGCGTATCGCCGGATAAGAAATATTCATTTGTAATTCAGTGAGTTTGTCAATAATAGGGCGCACTTGTTCGCGCCGTTGGTCTAGTGTTCGTTCCGTTTGCACCGGAACTGTATTTGCACTCTGTGCATTTTGTTTTTTCTTCAAGTTACGCTTCCAGTGTTTTCCCTTGCCGTATCGCGTATTATCCGCTGGTGGATCTACGATTGTATCAGTAGAAACAGTATCTGCATGTTGAGATTCAACAGAAATTGCAGGATGCTCAATATGAATATCAACCAGGTCTTCCGGTATCAGTATTGTTTCTTGGCGTAATTTATCCTCAAATGACTTTGGTTCGTGAAGAGACGGTGGCGGTGTAAGCATTGGCAATAATAAAGGCGATGAACTCGCATCGGTTGTCGCATATGACCCACTAACATCCATAGAAATCGATGAACCCATTTATTACAATAAGATACAATAAACTAGATGTTTTATACCTATTTTATTGACATAATAGATGCCTAAAATACAACATCAAAATCGTCATTATACATTTTATCACTTTTCTTTATTTCCACGACCTCACGAAAAGTCTTACTTCTCATAAGCGGCACATTTGTTCTTATTTTCAGGTTAAGATGCGGATTTGTGAGTACCTGCACGAGAATTTCACGAAAGTTGGCATATTGTCGATTTTGAATAGCATAATACGTATAAAAATTCAGGAATGAAATTGCACGTATATTATCATTATTATTGTTTATATCGACTACACCGTCATATACATCATAATGAAATTTGTTAAGAGCATCTTCACATACAGCAATACCAGTTACATCTGCGAGATTTTCAGAAAGTGATAGGTTGCCATCAATTACAAATCCGTCCCTCCGAGAGATTTCTTCGTATTGTCGCCGTATAGCAGCAATCTTGCGTTCATATGTTGCAGTGTCTTCCTTGCTCCACCAATTTTTTATTACGCCCTTATGATTAAAAATCCGCGAATTCACATGAAGTGCGTGAGAGATTTCATGCCCGAATGTAAAACCAACCGACGCAAGGTCGTATTCGTATCCACGCCCAAACTGCACATTCATACTATGCATGTAAGCTGTCGGGATATAAATACTGTTCGTATTCGGTGTATAATATGCATTCACCACGAATGATTGATAACCCACAAGCTTCATTGTACTCCAATTCATAATATCGAGGTCTTCAGATGAGAGGTGTTTGTTTTTATTATTAGCGTGCCAATGGTGACGTGCCATATATTCAGTACGCTGAACACTTCGCTTCAACAAGTTGGCCCATACATCCTTCGGGTCGTAATCCAAATGTACTGGGTCAGGTGCGGAGAGATTTGCATCACCAACTCGAAATTCTAGTGTATTCAGCTTTTTAAGAGCACCCTTCTTCGTATATGCCGACATCCATGTGTTTCTCTCGATGCGTTCTTTATAACACTCTAAAATCGTATTTCCAATCTCTCGAACCTTCGAAATCATTTCTTCATTCTTGTAGCGTTTCGTGAATTCTTCTGTCATCGTTTTCGGAAATGTATATGCCAATCCAATAATAGGAAAATATTCTCTCGGAAAGTGTGTATCCTTTCCTCGTATAAGTGTATCATTGAATTCCAGATAAATCTCTCGCCACTTATCATGAAAACAGATGAGATGACGGAAATAAATGAAATACCAGTAACTCTTCCATTTATCTGACGCCCATTCTTTTTTTAAAAGTGTCATGATTGTGTTCAAATATCCAACTTGGCTCGCAACAAAATACGGCGGCTGTGTATTGGCAGTATAACCAATCCATTTCCCCATTTCTCGCCAATCAATACCGGTAAGACACATTGAGTCTTGTGTGAGAATACGCGTCGCCCCACGGATGTTATGAAGATAATGAGGCAGTTTCAGACGTTTTTGTATATCATCATTTTCTTCATCACTTCCACCAACACAATCACAATGGCGATGTTTATTCTTGTTTATTTGTATTCCCGAGAGATGTGGCGGTTTGTTTCTTTGTTTCGCTGTTTGATATATATTCACATAGCTGTCATCAAAGCGCGGGTCAATGACATTCATGCATGAAAGAATTGTGCATTCGATGTCATATACATCCTGCACTTTGATATTATGCGTAGTTTCATAATCTTTCCCAAGGCATTTTGTAAATACATCATTTATAAAACGCATAAATGCATTTGTAATACGCTTTTTGTAATTAATATATTCTATCGTTTTCGTTTCTGGCCCATTTTCACTCGAAGATGGCGAACTACCACTCGATTTATGTCCGCCAATTTGTTCTTCGCGTATAACAGTTGTATTACTAGTATTTAATCTTACGCCTTTCATTTGTTTTTCAATCACAGCATCACTTAAATAAAACCGGTAATCGTATAAAGATAATGATGGCGAACCAATATGTGCAGATAATTTACCCGAAGTATAATTATCTGGGAATACATTCCATACAACTGGAAGTGCCAATTTTATCATTTCATTTTGATTGAACACCCCGAGAAATTTATATATGTTGTTTTCATTCACAAGCTCTTTATATAAGCGACAAAATTCGGATATATGGCGAAGAATTGGTTCAGTATGTAAATCCCGAAAAGATGCTATTATGTTTTTCATTTGTTGAGAGACTTTGTCGCTTGTTTTACTGTTATGTGTATATTCGCGTACCATTGTAATCGTGTTACGATACATTTCGTCTTGAATTAATTTAAAATTGTCTAAAGGCCTTATGTATTTTAATTCTTTTGGAAGTGTTTTTGGTACTTCTTTTATCCATTTTTGGTTTGCCCATAAATAGAAATTATTTTTACGAATAGCTTTATCATTCCTATAATTGGTATTACGTTGTGTAAAACGATGTTTATTTGCTCGATGATGTCGTTTATTACGTGTTTTCATTACACGAATATATACAATTATACTGTTATATATTCGTGAGAATATTCTATTGGATTATACAGGTATTATTTTCACTGTCTGTTTGAGATTACGCTTAGCACTTCAAATGGGGTCGTTTTACTGCTCGGTTATATAGATTACAATCAGGTTTGAATATCTTGCTCTTGATGAAATATGGCGCGCCTGAATCGCCATGATATCTTCCGGCATTTCCTGCTGCGACGCCATATGCACTCTTGAATGATGCGCCGTTTTTGGTAATTGTATCTAATTTAAGCCGTTCGAGCCGCGTTCCAGCGCTCACTGCACCTTGAACACCATACTTTACATTATTGGGTTTATGAATTACAGTTGTTCGGCATTTGGTACGGTCGGCTTCATTTGGATAAATTCTCTCTGCATTACCGCAATTTGTAGAATAATATACTTGCGACCCGGTCTTCGAATTGCTTGGATTTACTGGTGTTCCATCAGGAAGAATGTACTGGTTCGGTGTTCCCGACATCTTTGAAAATGTTTGTTGTTGTTGGTATGTTCGACATCTGGCTTGAAGGTATGATGACGTATTCGTATGATAAGCGCGGCTAACATTTGTATTTCCGCTGCGAATGATGCGCTTTTTTGCGTTGAATGAGAGATTTTTGGTTTCGTAAATACCGGTATTTATTTGATATGACCCAGGTTGGCCGGCAACGCCGATTTGTTTATAACCTGGGTTCTGAATAATCTCACTTGGCAAACACTCGCGAAGAAATGGCCGTTGAATATCCTCGACGATGTAGTTTTGTTTTGATGCAACTCGAGAGTCGCAACCACATGCAGTACCTCTAAAAACGATACCACCAGGACGGTCGATAAACCCGATTGTAGGACGAGACTTATTTGTAGATGATGGCATCAAGCTCTTGCGCCAGTGCTTAATCGGCCGAGGCTTGAAACTTGAACGCTTAATCACATTTTTGGTTTGAGGAAATTCACAACATTTTGTGTCCCTACCATAGTCATTCGACGGATTAGCATCACTTGATGGTCCATTTTCTGCAGGGCGAGTAAAGCCAGGATATACACTTCGTGTCGTAGATTGTTTGGTAGAACGAATTGCAACCTTCATCGTTCTAAAATTAAGTGGCCATGAAACAAAATTCTTGCTCATTTTATGTATTCGTATATATCAAGTAGATAGATTAATTTAGATAATGTTGGAATATATTCAGTTCTATACGAAAAATCTCTCGAACTTCACGATTTTACTTCTCATTGGTGTTGTGATTGCAATATTGGATATTACTCTTCGCAACGTTATCAAAGATGTATATCTAAATGTCCGAGAGAATATGCGATTGCGGCATGGAGGAGGAGGAGATGGTGAAAATAGCGATACTGGAGGAGAACGTGAAGGTATGGAAAATAAAGGAACGAAAGACACGAAAGGAACAGCAACTACTAGTAAAGAAGACGAAGAAAGCTGTCCAAAGGACTGTAGTGCGGTGGAAGCATTACGAACAAAATTAACTGGATTGATTGAAAATGCAGCTAAACTTCAAAAAGACATTAAGGCTAATAATGATATGATTAAGTACCAGCATAAAGTCATTGAAAATATGCAAAAAAGTGTTCAGAAATTGATTGAAAAATCAAAATAAAATAAGAACAAAATGTAAAACATACAATGAGATATAACTCATTTATACATGCAGATGGAGATGATACCGAGTTATTTAGGTCAAACATATCACAGTTTGTAAATGACACTGAAACACATCCTATTTTAAAATATAAGGCATTTATCTTTGCATTTTTATTGATACTAAGTGGAATATTTATTCTGCTATTATTCAATCATGAAAAAATTCTGGGTCATTCGTTTTGGAAGCATTTGTTTATTCCGATTTCAGAATTGAGAGATAAATATCTGACGAATTCACATAATGACGATATATTCGGGTATGATTATAAATATAATGAAACTGATGCCTCTATTTTCCGTGAAGCAATTGAAGGAATGACGACGAAAGATGGAAAGGCAACAACGAAATCCGGCGAATTTGTAAGCGCGGATACAGAAAGCGCCGAAAAAAACAAGAAGACGCCATGTGCAACGGACTGTAGCGAATATGTGAAACTAAGAGGAAAAATCAATGACTTATCAAAATATGTAAATGCAGTGAAGGAGCAAAGTGATGAAATAAAACAAACATCTGAAAAAATACAAGAATTAGGAAAACAAATTGAAGATTTGAATAAATCTCTTTCACCTGGAGGACAAGTAAAAATTACGATGTAATTTACAATCTATAATCTGCATTTTAAATGAGAAAAGGTGTAATAATTTAATCTAATTAGTACATAGTAGTAGTATATTCACGCCTAGAATATAATCAAGCATGTCGTCATTAATGGGTCCGTCCTATGATTACTGGAAAAGTATTAAACAACCCTCGGAAATGGGAATGTCGCCTGGATTTTCTCTTGGAGCACTTGCAACAAATGTGGATGGTCTTCTGTCTTATGTGGAAGTTCTTATTTCGGGAACTGGAAAAGCGAGTGTTACTGGGAAACCTCTTGGTAATAAATTCTTTTTAAAAACAACCGGAAAGTGTAGTGAGACTACTGTTCAAAAATGGAAGAAAGAGCGTGATGAAGATGAAGCATGGGACAAAGCGTATGAAGACGTTGAAAATAAATTAGGCGCTAAAGAAATCAGCGAAGACCATGCAACGAAAGTAAAAAATGCGCTCAATGAGGAAAAAGCCAAGCGTGATGAACAGCGTAAAGGAAATAAGAAATTAGTTGATCGTTGGATTTATGTTAATAATATTCCGGATGGTTCCATTCCATTTATCGCAAGCGGTGCCGACGGACGCACATTTAACGACCTTCGTGGTCTTATTCCTGGTGCATTAGGAAATTTAGGTGCGCTTAATCCGGTCCAATTGTTTAATGGTTTTACTGCAGGTACATATCCAGATTGTGCTAAAATTACATTAGAGACTGTGAATAATGATAATGTAAAGAGTAGTGAAACCCGCCATGTAGCACTAGTCGATATGACACAAATGAACCCGTGTAGCTTTCCTGGGCGCGCTAATCCTGCATCAGGAAAATCATGTAGAAACAAGGAAAATTTTGATGGATTGGCAAATAGCGTGGCACAGAGAAATACAACTGAAGGAGATACCGTCGTAAAAGAAAAAACGACAGATATATATAATCAGCAGTATATGCTTGTTTCCGAAAACGGCGAATCAATTGGTATATATGAAATGGGAAGTTTAGCTGGTTCATCTGGAGTTGCATATCAAACATCGCATCGAAGTCCTTTAAGTTATAATATTGACATTACAAAATCGTCACCGATAACAGAATTATCTTATGATAAATTTGAAAGAAAGAGCGGTGCAAAAACATCCGATATTGATGTTACATCTAACAATATAAATGCGAGAGACGTTATCGAAAAACATAATACCGGTGTTTCGGCATTTTATAAAGAACCGATTGATACCGCCGGAACATATACAGAAACAGACAATGACCCTCATTTATCATTTTACGATGAGTTGAAACATCAGCTTTCGTTAATTCTTGAAAGACATAGCAATGGAGAAGATTTATCTGATATTAGTGGTGATACTGTTTCACAATTCTATTATTATGGCATAACAGCTTTAGTGTTGTATCTTTTCTATAGAATGCTTTATAAAAAGAGAAAGTAGATTATTATGACTACAGCTAGTCGCAACGTAGTCATAATGAAATATGAAATAAATGCATCACCTTATATTATTTTTTATGCGAACGCAAGGTTTGATGTCGGTTACGTCGTTTATGGTGGCGATGCGTTTTATGATTTTTATTTGTGGAATGAGGATAACTATTTCGTCCGCCATTAAATGTTGTGTTTGGTAATGATTGCGAAGGCGCTGACATCACTGGGGGTGCAGAAACGGTTGGTGCTTTTTCATTTACAGGTATTTCTTGTACAGGATTTTGTCCGTCACCGCTTGTTTGGGTGAGTGTATCAGTTTGAGCTTCATCGATACCTCCCTCCTCAGTATCTTCTGTTCCAGAACTAGAACCCGAACCTGAATCTTCGCTATCAGAAGACCCAGATATAGAAGCTGCATCATTCATGGATGCTTGTGAAGAATTGGCATCTAATTGATTATTATCTGTAGCCGATGCCAATGTGTCTGACCCGACACTAGGTTGAGAAGAACTTAATGTTTCATCTTGTGTCGCTGGGAGTGTTACACTCTCAACTGGTGCCTTTTCTTTTTCGACAACTGTGTCATTGGGGGGTGATACAGGAACAGCCGGGGATGGAGCTTGAGAAACTTCCTCAACAGCCTCTGTATTTGCTGAACCAGAATCAAGACCTGTTCCGACAAGCGAATAACCGTTATTACTAGCATGTTCTATAAGTGATTTTTTAAGCTGTGTCAAGGAACCTTCTGCTGCAAAAAATGCCGCAACCAATGTGGAAAATTGGCTATTATCTTTATTTTCTTGTTCTACCTTTTGAGTTTCCATCTTGGCCTTTAAATTTGCATGTTCTTGTTTCAGTCTCTCATAATTCTCATGAAGTGTATTCATTTTTGCAGCAATCAATGCAAAATCGTCATCATTATCTTCTTCACTTCCTGTGTCACTTCCGGTGTCACTTTCGTTTTCGCTTCCAGTTTCACTTCCACTACCACTTTCGTTATCGCTATTTACTTTATTTGACGTTTCTTCCGTTTTATTCGAAGAACCAAAACTAAACCCAAAAATACCTTTATCTTCGGACTGTTCTTCGGGCTTTTGTGGTGCGTTTTTATTTACACTAGGTTCTGTCTCTTCTTTTGTATCGGAACCAAAACTGAAAAACCCTTTACTACTCTCCGCTGGAGGCGTTGGTTCAATATTCACTTTAGCCGGCGTCGTTGTCGTCGCCGACTCTTCTTTTTCGGATTCACCTAAACCAAATGTTCTTTTAATGGTATCGCCAGCCTTCTCTATAAAATTTTTATCATCTTCAGGAGGTACAACTGGGGGTGCATTGATTGGAGTGGTAGTCGCATCTTTTGCTTGGTTAGTACTCTGTGGGTTAGTAGTTTGTTGAGCAGTTTTGTCGTCAGTGTTTAAAAAATCTAATATGGCACCTCCTTTTTGAGTGTTTTTGTTTTGTTGTTTCGCATATTGTTGTGTTATGCTAGATATACTAGGCATTCTATATTTATACGCTTCTACTATAGTACTATATAATTTTGTATCATATTAAATTTATGAATTGGGATGATACAAAATAGAAATGATTAAATTATTTAAAACCGTATTCTCTTGTGAAGCTCAAGAGCGACGAGACCACCGGCAACCTGTGCCAGAATGTAAGGAACTGCGTCAGACATCGGAATCTTTCCAGCTGCAGCCATCATAACAGTCACTGCAGAGTTAAAGTGACCACCAGAAATGTGGCCACCAAGCATGATTGCAATGGCCAAAGCGGCACCAATCGCAATTGCGTTGCCAGTTGCGATAATGACATACAGAAAAAACACAGTTCCAAGGAACTCTACCAAATACTTATTCAACATGATTGTGCGTGTTATACAATAATTTAATAAAAAAAGTTTATCCTAAATGAAATGAAATGCCTACTTTTACTAAATCACTAAAAAATACAATAATTTAGGAGTGCGTGACGTATTATTATCTATGTAATACATAATAGAACCGACCCATAAAATTATAAAAAATGTCTCTTATTGAAAAACCTTTTGAAAGTTTAAATCATACGAACTGGTATAACATAGTTAGTAAAAGTGGGACTGCTGTATCTGGAACTCAAACGGGAATAGACCCAAATGTCCAACTTCGGCTTGTGAATGGAAATCAGGGTACTGGAAGTATATCGTACTCTAATTTTTTAATTAATCCCGAACTCAATTCATTTGAGTTTATTACTGATATATCTTGGACACCTACCCAATTGGGTGGCGGCGACAATTACAGTATCACATTCGGAAGCACGATGCAATTAACTATACTTTTTAATTTTTGGAATGAGTTTGGTACCCCCCCCAACCCAGTACAACCACTTACAGGCGAAGGAGTTTTTATACTAAATTCAAGTGGGACTACTGTTGCAAAAAGTACAACCGCACCGGGGGCGAAAGGTCCAGGTTCGAACCAATGGTATCCTGTTCGTATTCTATATGATAAGAATGCTGTAAATACATGGACGATTATCGTGAATGGAACTACAGTTTTGACATATGCCGACCCGAATGTGAATATATGGCAACGTGTGGCAGGCAATAAAGGAGTAGCATTATCAGCCCACTCTGGTGGTGGATTACAAATGGCAGTATCAGTTCGTCGCCTGGGTTTGACATATAAGGCGATGATGCCAGTTCTTACCATACAAACAGGAGCAATGCCGCAAAAGTTTTATCCTTCTGCCGATGATTCTACTTTCTCTAGTAATCGCGCTGCTTATATGCGCACTCTTTATCCACGAATTACAGACACAGCAACTGCCAGTCAAATCACAAAACAAAAACTTATTTATAATCGGCACGATGCATCTTCTCGTATGGAACGTCTTAAGTTACAAGCAATTGGTAAAAGTTCTTTACGAATAAAAGAAAACGAAAACTTACAATTTAAATCATCAAATGTAAATGACGTTCGAGATGCACTTTCTCGTACGCGGTCGCAAGGATACATTGTTCCACCTAAATTCAGGTGAATATCCTTTAAAAATAATTTTGGTATATGATAAATATAATCAGTTATCATATTCCGTTATGTAAATCTGCTACCGGAAATGTATTATCTCACCTGCGAATTGCGCGTATGGCCGACTGCGCAGCATTATTTGCACCGCCAAATCCCGCATCATTATAGTTACGGTTCATGGCCATCTGTTTGCGAAAGCGTGTGTAATCAGAACCATCATACACGAATTTGGTATTGCAAGTAGCGGAAGGGATACCAGTGTTGTCGGCTTGAGAATGAACACCACCGGCTAAACCGCGCCAACCTGAAGTAATGCTCTGTTTCGCAGTTGTAACTTGATTTGAACCACCTGAAGTGTAGTATTCTCGAGAAAGATAATCACCGGCGTTATTCACAATACGAAAAGGAGTTCCTGCTGGTGCGCGCCCGTTATAGTTTTTACTTGCGGCTGTTCCATTCCATGCCTTGCGAAGCATAAAACGCATGGTCTCTAATTCCGAACTACCTTTCAACGTTCCATTTGAAACTGGATGAGGAGAAATACCTTTTACACCACCGCCTAAAGTAAAATTCATATTGTAATATATATTATAAAATATATATTATTATCTAATGTTTGAATATTATTGGTTATTTCCTGGGAGGAAAACGGTTGTCGAGAACGCGAGTAACGCCCCATGATGCAGCACCTCCGATAACGCCACCAGCAATAGTCTTACCGACAAATGCTGCGCCAGCAACTACGATTGGTGCAACTTTTGCATCAGGTGAAGTAGCGACCGCAAAATTAGAAGATGAAAAATCCATGTTATTAGTATATAATTCATAGATAAAAATAATTTATATCGTTATTCATGTAACTACAAACGCATTATACTTCGACGGCTATGTCATAATTCTAGGTGCAACATTCATTGTCGCCAGTTCCTGAAATAGTAACTTACATGCATACGGTATTTGAACCAGCGCGAAATCAGAACGGTTGTCGCATGTTTTACAGAAGTGAATACTCCGTTCGGTATTATATGATGCGATAATTCCACACTTACGGCATACATGCACCTCATACTTATCAGAGCAATCATACATACGACCTTTCGTAAAACGAGATGCACCATGGCCAACCATTGCATCACGCTCCATTTCCCCAAAACGCAATCCACCATCACGACTTCGGCCTTCTGCAGGTTGATGTGTGAAATTCACCATTGGTCCAATGGAACGACTATGTTGCTTGTCATTTACCATATGCTTCAACCTCTGGTAAAACACCGGTCCAATAAAGATATCAGATTTGATTTGTTCGCCGGTCAGTCCATTGTATAAAAGCTCATTTCCATTCATTTCGAAACCAACTTTCAAAAGCTCCTTGCTAATATCCTTAATATCATATTCACCAAATGATGTCCCGTCTCCAAATAATCCTAAATTCACAAGAACCTTTCCAAGCAATGTTTCCTTCAATTGTCCAATCGTCATACGAGATGGAATTGCATGCGGATTGATAATAATGTCAGGACGAATTCCTTCCTTCGTAAATGGCATATCCCGTTCTGGAATAATATTACCAATCGTACCTTTTTGCCCCATCCTACTCGATACTTTATCACCAATCACTGGTTTGCGAAACGCGCGAACACGGACTTTACAGAAACAATACCCTTCACCATTACTGTCAATATAACTCTTATCCACATAACATTCCTCTGATGTATGATAAACCCGGCTAATGTCTTCATATTTCACGATTTTTGTTGGGTCATTTCTATTGTCTTTGATTGGAATAACTTTACCCATGATGATGTCGCGATTTTCGATGAATGTATTTGCAGGCATGACGCCACGTTGATTAAGTTTGTCGTAATTTCCAAATTTCATTCCTTTTGTCTTTGAAGAGTCCGGATGGCATCGGATTTCTTCATCTCCGTTGATTTTCTTGTCCTCATCTTTCTCAGTATGATAAATCGTGGCAGAAAACATACCGCGGTCAATCGCACCTTGATTAACGAGAACCGAATCTTCCTGATTATATCCTGTGTATGACATAATTGCAACGATGAGTGGCGCGCCGGATGGGATTTCAGCGAGTTGTATCATTTGCATGAGGCGAGTATCCACAAGCGGACGATGAGGATAAGTGAGAACGTAAGCGGTCTTGTCCATACGGCGCTGGTAGTTAGTCACGTAGATACCTATGGCTTGCTTACCCATTGCACATTGATATGTATTCCTAGGCGCCTGATTGTGCTCTGGAAATGGAATACATGACGCTAGAACACCGAAAATCGTACTCGGGTGTATTTCGCAATGTGAATACTTGTACATATATGGATTGGCCGTGTCCGTTTCATTCCGGTATAGGTGATGTGGGCGCATCGCAATCATACTGAATGCCTGTTCATCCGGGTCGATATACTCAATGACCCCATGACTTCTTCCTCCTCCTCCGGTTGTCGTCTCGACTGTACCGCTCATATGTGTAAGCAAATCATCCCATCCAATCTCATTACTGCCAACACGCTCAATGATATCGCGTGTGATATGCAGTTCATTCGTATCTTGATTTACGAGCAAAAGTGGGCGCATCATTCGTCCTGCATCGTTGCATATCCGAATTTCAGCATTTGGATAATCAAAGACCACAGACGTATAAATGTTGATAATGCCGCGCCATTTCTTCAACTTGAATTCCTGATACAATCGCATCGGGTCACGTGTAATACCAACCCATGTTCCATTGACAAATACTTTAACCTGCCGATACGTATCGCGAGGTTTCAGATTTTCTAGTCGTTCAATATACTCATCAATGTAGGCATGCAATGACGCGGGGTTACTATGAATAGTCACGTGACTTAGGTAACTAATATTCTTGACGACGCCGATACTTCCACCTTCTGGAGTTTCAGCTGGGCAAAGAAACCCCCATGACGTATTATGCAGCTTACGCGGAGGAACCAGCTTACCGCTTTTGTCAATTGGAGTATTCAAACGACGAAGATGGCTGAGACTAGACGAATAGGTAAGACGGTTTAACACTTGAGCTACACCAACCTTGTTACTTGTCATACTCTTAATGCCGAAATCACCGGTCGACAATGCACGTTTCAATCCGTTCTCAATTGTCGTAGATTTGATGATTTTATACATGTTTGTGTCGTTGATAATACCCAAATAGTCTTCAGTAGAACGCCACGAACCAGTATTAATTTCTCGAACCACCTGTTTAGACATGTCCTTCACGAGTTTGTTGAAATAATTACGGAATAAGTTATTGAGAAGCGCGCCTGTGAGATCCACGCGTTTGTTCAAATAAGAATCACGGTCATCCTGTTTGTTGATTTCAAAGAACGCGCAAAGTAATTTGTTTGCCATGTGACCAAGGAAGAATATCCGTTGTTTCTCGGTATTGCAATGTGGAAACAAGTCGTTGTGGAGTACTTCATGTGCAAATTCGCGCTTCTTCATCGCTCCACTCTCTTTGTCCATGTTGATGGGTGTGAATATTACTTGTGATGTGAAATAACGTACCGCATCTTCCTGTGTCATAATTCCATTTGCGTCAATTATAGACGCTTGTAGTGCTTCCAGTAACTTTGCGCTGATTTTAACTGCGTCGCCAGTGCTATCATCTGTTTCTTCATCCGCATTTCCAATATTATATACAATGTATTCACAAATCTCTTGGTCAGATAATACACCAAGCGCACGAAACACGATGAACAACGGAATTGGCTGCTTCATTCGAGGGATTTGAATGACTAAGGGGTGTCCGAAGCCATTTTGTTTTGCAACAACCATCATGTTTATTTGTTTCGGTGAAATGCATTTTGTGTCGGGAATTGATTTGATTTCTGCAACGTAGCGCCACTTGTTGTTATTCTTCGAAACATTATAACACAATACCTTGTTCTCTGCCGCGCGTTCTTGACCAAGAACTGTCTTTTCACTTCCGTTGATGATGAAATACCCTCCAGCATCATACGGGCATTCGCCAGTGATATTATGGTCAAGATGTTTGTGCTGTGTCAATACGCAAATGCAAGATTTCAGCATGATTGGCATCTTCCCAATTTGAATTTTTGGGAAGACTTTGTGATGTATCGTAACTTGCTGTTCGCCTGTAGGTGAATCGCCTTCCGTTGAACGAACAATATACTTGACATTCATATCCACTGTCATCATCGACGCGTATGTGAAATTGCGAAGGCGCGCTTCTTGTGGAAACAGAATTTTGGTTGCACCCGTATTCTCGTGTATCTGAGGTCGTGATAAATACAAGTTGGTGAAATTTACCTCAACCTCTAACCGGTATTTGTGTGTGGTTTTGTCGTAATCTTGGTCTGATGCAATTTTGACTGGGTTAAACATATCAACCGTTCTCTTCAGTTGTACATTTACCATATCATTGTAGGATTCGATTTGATGACGCACAAGTTGTTCGAGATGTTTTCCTTTAAAGTATGAACCAATAATCGTCCAGGGTTCTTCAATATAACTACCGATTTGACTGTGGATTTTGTCTTGAAGCGTTGCACCATTTCCATTGTAATTGGCATAACGTGGGTTCATTTCCTCATATTTTGGTGGTTTGTCGTGGCCGTCGTGATGACCGTCGTCATTATTGTTATTGATAGCACTCGCTTCCTCCTCTTGTTCCGCCATTTTCACTACTGTATCGGAAGTAGCTGTGGATGACTTGGTCTTTCGAATAAGTTTCGGCATAATAAATAACAATAATGTTAATTTGACCCTGATTGATATATATCAGGATAAGCTATAATGTATTTTCAATTTATTTTTATGTTGTTTTCAATTGATTTTGTTTTGTTTCATGAAACAGAAACCGATATAAACCGTTCTTTGTTATTTCTATTACCCTGACAGGCGACATACACAGTATATTGTCACGACGCCTTACCAAAATGTCATTTGATAATTCAAACTTTAACAATAAAAACGGACGAAATAATAATCGCAGAAAACGCCGGTGGTATTATCCTGCACCACCGCCAACATGTGATAACCCTGCAACAAATTGTCAAAATTCGAATAAAAAAGCGAAACATTCAATCGATACAGGGGTCGCCAGTTCAGGAACAGTTCCTATTAACGGTGATATACGTCAAGAGTTATTTAAACAATATGAAAAAGAAAGAGCCGAAAATAAAAAGCAAGTAGAAAAAATGGAAGAACAATTACATGAATATTTTCATAAAACAAAAACACCGTATTCTTACATTGATAATAATGGTATTTATAGTTTTACTCCTTCGGCGGCACCATTGCAGCCGCCTTCATCGGTTGGTTCTACGAAGAATGCGGCTACCCCTGCACATGTGTCGGCACAAGTTGGCACTAACCCATTTATGAACATGACATTTAATCCATTTGTTCCATCCACGTCGGCAACACTATTATCAAATACGACATCATTACCAACATTATGGACGTCTATTATTCCGATTAAAATTGCGGAACCTTCAACAAATACGAGTGCAGCAGCGGCGGCAGGAACGGCCTCGTCTCTGGGTCATCCTGGACCTGTCACTGAAAAAACGCCCGTTGTACAAACCATAGAAATATGCGAAAAAATAGAACACATAAACGACCTTATCGCGCTTTGTGACAAATATCCACTTGCCGATGACAAGAAATACAATATCAACATGTCGGCAATACATGCGATACGTGAGCCATTAACCGATTTATCCAATATGGTTGGTATGGAAACAATCAAACGAACCATGGTTGACCAAATCCTTTATTACCTTCAAGAATTGCATATTCCAGAACCGAATAAACTGGAGACACGGAATACGAATAACGCTGAAAAAACCGAACCTCAGACAGAAGCATCAGCCAAGCCATTATTTAATCCATTTGCTCCCTCATTCCCATCGCCGTTCGCAGCGCCATTTCCAGCAGCGCCATTTCCGGCATTTCAGGCGTCATCATCGACAACCCTACCATTCAATATAAAAAAAAATAATTGGACCAACAATAGCGTAACAGACGATTTTGCATTACCGACGAAGGGCGATTTTATGCATACCGTGATATATGGACCGCCTGGTTCTGGTAAAACGGAAGTTGCGAAAATCATCGGTCGTATATTCAGTAATCTTGGTATTTTGAATAAGAAAATATTCAAGAAAGTAAGTCGAAATGACCTTGTTGCTGGATATTTAGGGCAAACTGCAATTAAGACAAAAGATATGATTAAGGCATCGCTTGGAGGTGTTTTATTTATTGATGAAGCATATTCACTTGGCAACTCTGAGAAACGTGATAGTTTTGCAAAGGAATGTATTGATACGTTATGCGAAGCACTTAGCGAACATAAACATAACTGGATGGTTATTATTGCGGGTTACGAAAAAGAACTCAATGATTGTTTCTTTAGTCTTAACGAGGGTTTGAATTCACGATTTACTTGGCGCTTTAAACTCGACCCATATAAGCCGTCTGAATTGAAATCAATCTATGAAAAACAGGTTCGTGATTATGGATGGAAAATGATTGAAAACGACGCGACGACAGAAGTTATTCCAGAAACATGGTTTGCATCACGAATGGATTACTTTACGACATATGGTCGAGATATGGAAACATTATTCACAAAAACCAAAATTGCCCACAGTCGTCGAGTATTTTGTCTTCCTATGTCGGAGAAAAAAATCATAACATTTGCGGATTTAGAAAATGGTTTCAAATTATTCACAGAAAATCCGGAAGTAAATGAACGAAAAGAACGAGGAATAGGCGGACCTTATATGAAGACGTTATATTTATAAATATATACTCGTAGTATCTTATAAGTGATATATAAGATACTTATATTGTATTCGAATGAGCGAAAAAAAAAGTATTACTATCGACTCTAACATGTTGTTGGGTGGAAGCAGTATGAATAAATCAAAAAGAAAATCAACTAGACACAGTAGTGGCGAACGTAGAATACGACCGAACTCCATTGTGCAACCAAGTACGCTTAAAAAAACACTTCTAGAGAGAATTAAACAACATCAACGGACGAGAGAACGGTCAAGAGATGACCATCAATCGCGTGTTGAAACGCAAGATAACGAAACAAAATCAAACGTACCTTCAAGTGTAACAGACCATGCAAATGATAATTTTACACAGTCTATCGATTTTCTGCGTAAATTAGCAATGAAGCGGCGCCAGCAACTGACACAGAAAAGACCGTCGTCGGCCAACAGTGGAAATATTCCAGAAGCAAAGACACCCGAAGCTAAAATGTTGAACCAAGTCGCAGAAACATTGCGTAATGGCGAAATATTAACAAATACGGGATTACTTGGTCTGCCAGTAGTTGATACAATTATTCAACCTCGAACACCCCAATCGTCTGCCGCTGCGGGTGTTATTCAAAATATTACACCAATGGTATCACTTAGTGCTATGCCGATGCCTGTATCGATGCCGGCACCTATGCCTAATTTTGAAACAGTTACGAATGTAAATACTTCCAGTATTATTCCATCGTCGCCTATTTCTGAACCTCCGAAACTTACACAACTCGCTGAAATGTATAACAATACAATAGCAGCAACTGACGCGCCTACAACCCCTGAAACAAAAGAAGAACCTCCTTTGCATATTCCTACCAAACCAGAAGACTATCTTCCATCTATTTTTATAAAAGAAGAACCGCCGCATGGTTGTCTAAAAAATGGAAAAAAGCCAACGTTTCGTGAATGGGCTACAAATATTCTGAAAAAGCCGGTGGATACAGTCAAGAATATGCTAGGCGGCGAATCGTTATCTAATCAAAATGATGAAACTACGCACGACCAAACCGGCGGCTCAAGTGAAGAAAACCAACAAAACAATAACTTGTCAAGTAGTGTATCTAATATAAACCCAGAACAAGTTGCAGGAATGCGTGTGAAAATTCGTAAAACACATAAAAAACGATTTCGTATTGGAAAGCATGATGATGTTGTCGGTGTGTTGTTAAAGAATAAACAAACACAGCGGCATATTCAAAGCCAGCATCTTACCTTGAAACAAAAGACAATTGGCGAAATAAGGAAATACTTATATGACCATCATTTATTGAAAATAGGGTCAAACGCACCACCTGATGTATTGCGACGTATGTATGAAGATGCGATTTTAACAGGAGAAGTTAAAAACACAAATAAGGATGTATTATTACACAATTTTATGTCTGGTGGAAGTAATGAATAATCATTAGCAATGTGTGCATATATACACAATATTCTCTGGTAGCACATGTTCGTTAGTACTATTCGATGGGAATAATAGGTCCTCCAATGTACGACCATGAATGTGAAATTTTCTCGCCTTTTTCAAAAGAATAGGTATATCTCTGTTCTGACGCTTTTGAACAAGGTCGTCGTAAATGAACTGAATTACATAATCTACAAGATATTCTTCCAAACGAAGAAACAATGGGTCACTTCGTCCAATATTCCCAATTTCGCATGTATTTGACCGATGGCGGTCATCATTACGAATATTTAGATTTATATTTCGGTCATTCGGATTATAATAATCATCAATTCGAATGGGAATATTGAAATTATAATTCCAGAATGTATCGCATGAAATACGAACATCAAGCGTTATCATGTTAATTTTATTATTACGCATATTGTGCATTTTATAATGTATCTGTATTAATTAATAAATATGTATAACAATTTGGTTTTAAGTTATTATACATATACAAAGAGTGATGATAAATAACATAAACCGAAAATGATATGAAATATAGTTGATAAAATTTGTAATGAATATTTGTATTCGTAAAGCAGGAAGTGAAAACGAATGGACATCTTCTGTGTCGCATGTAACCCCAGCAATTCGTGATGCTTATGCAGAATATAAAGACCGGCATCATTACTATCGAGAGACGCCGTTTCTTACGAGAGAATATATTGTCTATCGCCCAGATAACGACCCATACTTGCCAACATATATTGCACGTATAGAGCATATTCCGGCACTTAATGATGATACGGGTATCGGCGATGGAATAGGCGTAGGTCTCAGAAATAATCTCGCGAATAATATTACCATAACGCGAGAGATACACGACACGATGGAAAATGAAGGAAAATCAATACCAATCATGGATTTAAACGATGTATCGGTATTCATCGTAGATAATCCTTCAATGACACGGGCGAATTGGCTTTCGGCTCGTTCGTATCAAATATGGGCATATCGCGATTTTATGTACGATAAACATAGAACGATTAAGAAGTCATATATGTCGCGTGGAACAATACCGTATGCATATGAAAATAACGACCGTATTTTACAAAATCAAATGGTCACCATCGATGTTGCAAATATTTCACCAAATATAGTATTTAATATATCTCGTAATGAAAATAATAGTGTCTATTACGAGAAAAATGACGAATTACGGTCACGAGTGCGGATATGTGATAACGAATATGCGCGTGCAGGTTATCTCGGATTTTATACCCGTCTAACGATGGACCCCGGAATTGTGGTTATTTCTCCCCCGCCAGGTGCAGGTCCGACTGTTTATTATAATCATCTATACGCAGTGTCGCAAGAGAATGCTGGACTTCTTTCAATATCACATATCCCCGACCCAGAAGAAACTGACGATGAAGAACATCAGTGCATTCTATGTTTTAAGTATCGTATTAATGCCAGGTTTTCTCCATGCGAACATAAAGTTTGTTGCTCGGGATGTTATTCTAAAATGGCGAAAAATGAATGCCCGGTTTGTCGAACAACGATTACACGGGTGATGAATGTATAAATTATGTAAGGTTATTACTTATATGTTTGTATATATCTCGAAGGCCGTCGTTTGTTAAAATTTGTTTGCCGCTTTTTTGAATTACCATATATTTCATCCGATTGCATTGTTCTGTTGTATCAAACGTGAATACTGGAACATTGTGTTTCCGTAATCTAGATAATTCTTTTTTAGTTAAAGGAACTACCTCATCAGTTATCAATACGCTTTTTTGAAACAGAATATTTTTATATTGAGGGGCAATTGAATTCATCATATAGGTAATATACACTTCTTCATATTTTCTACGCCGACTTGATATATATCGTTTCATTTTATACGTTCCCGATATAAAATTAAAAATAAGCGTATTATCATTTTCACACTTAATTTCTCCGGCTGCATATATTATAAAGTCTCGTTTATTCTTCATGAAAAAATCTTCGCTCTGTGTTGCTAATCTATACATGATTTGATGATGTTTTGTTCCAAATTCAAACATGTTAATTGTTTTTGTTATATAAAGTTGTGGTTGGTTTGGCGTGTTATTCATGTTTTGTGGGTCAGGCTCTAAACATGCAATCATGTATGTATAATACGACCCGGGTTCGAATGTATTTGGATTTACGATTAACGGACTTACCTCATTAATTATATTTGTTGTGTATGATGAATTGTTGTATGGATTTATGTGAATATAATAATATTTACCCGCGTCGGAATCAGCATCTATATTTTTAGACGAACTAAACCCTTGTGTATTATATACAAGGGAGTATGGATTAACAATTTTATTGTACGATAATCTCCGTTTTTCTAATGGAAATCTGATAACCGGAATAGATGCATTTCTTGTTTTTGTTGGTTTTACACATTCTAAATAAAATGTTGTGTCTATTTTCGACATCTTCTTTATAATAGTCTAGAACATACCTAACTATATATTATCTTTCTATATGCATTCGTATCTCTCGCACTTCAAAATGTATAATAAAGATATCTTGTGGAATATATATAAGACTGATAATCATTTTACTCTTCATTCATTGAGTAAATTCATTAATAAGAATGGCGCTTATTAAAGAGTATTTTACATTAACCGATAAATATACTGCAGAATATGGACCAAATACGGTTGTATTGCTGCAGGTAGGTGCGTTTTTTGAAGTATATGGACAAATCGCGACACCTTCTTCATTTGAAACAGGCGTTACATGCACAGGAAGTCGCATCGACGACTTCTGTTTAATTTGCGAACTCGCAAAAGCAAATAAAACAGCCGGTTTCGTAATGGCGGGCTTTCGTGATTATGGCCTGGATAAGTATTTGAAGAAATTACAGGATGCAGGATATACTGCGGTGGTATATGTTCAAGACGGTGTGAAAAATCCACCAACGCGTATATTACAAGGTATTTATTCACCAGGTACATTTTTTTCAACCGACATCGCGGTTGTCAGCAGCGGAGGAGGTTCTGCACTTTCTAATAATATCGCATGTATTTGGATTGAGAAAATCTCTCGAACAGTGAGTATGCAAAACCGTGAAAGAGGAGGTAGCGGGGTGCTGATTATGGGAATGACGAACATTGATATATACACAGGTCGTTCTACAATTTTTGAAACAGAGAATAAGGATACACATAATCCAACGACGTACGATGAAATCGAGAGATTTATTGCATCATATATACCATCAGAAGTAATATTGATATCTAATCTCTCGGCGAGAGAAGTAGAAGATGTCATTCATTATACGAATATCCAGGCTAAGATGGTTCATCGTGTTTCAACTGTTGGAGAGCGTACGGGCGCATCGACATCTACATTAAAAGCCGAGAGATGTACAAAACAAACCTATCAAATGGAAGTATTGCATACATTTTACCCAGATGGCCGGGCAAAATCTCTCGAACAATCATTTATGAATTATGAAATTGCCACCCAATCGCTGGTTTATCTCCTCAACTTCATCTACGAACATAACCCCAACTTGATTTCTAAAATACAGGAGCCGGTATTTGAGAACATGTCCGAGAGATTGATACTTGCCAATCATTCCTTACGCCAGTTGAATATCATCGATGATGGAAATTCTGGCGGGGGTAGTGGCACTACAACTTCGCGTTTAAGTTCGGTATTGTCGTTATTAAACCATACAGTCACACCCATGGGGTCTCGTGCATATAAATACGCGCTACTTCATCCGACATTTAATGAGAATCAGTTAAAACAAGATTATAATATTACAGAGTACATGTTATCTCTCGGCAATAATAACATAACTGTGGATGCGAGTGCGGGTGCAGGCACGTCTATTTTGTACGATACATTACGAGAGAAACTTGGATTTATGAAAGATATCGAAAAATTACACCGTCATATTATACTACGCAAGATTATTCCGTATCATACTTATTGTTTATTCCATAATCTTCAACGTATTCGTGAATTATATTCCGCGTGTCTGAGAGATGAGTTAATGTCCATCCATCTCTCCGAGAGATGGAATATCCGGGATGATATTGTCGGAAAAAGCACAGTTCTTTTGGATATGTTTGAGAAAACATTGCATATCGATTTGTGTCGCGATATTACCGATACATCATTTGATACAAATATTATACGTCACGGAATATCCGCAGAGTTAGACAAACTCACGGATGAGTATAAATACACCCAGAAATCTCTCGATGAGGTACAACGACTATTAAATGCGTTGATACTGGAAGGTGAGAGACCGACGGGTGGTGTGGGGGGTGGAGTAGGGACAACCGACCCCGACTATGTCAAAGTGCATGAAACTGATAAAATGGGTATTTCACTCCAAGCAACAAAGCGACGGACAAAAATATTGGAGGACCGTATTAAAAAATTGCCAGTAAATGCAAAGGTAATTTCTATTGTATTAGACAAAGATACAAATCGTACATTTATGTTTGACACTGGCGGGATTACCTACCCTACAGCATCTGGAAGTAACAATACAATTCATAGCCAACAGATATATGAGTTATGTGCTTCTGTTGTATCGTTGCGTGTAAAAATATCGGATATGGTATCGCTCTTATATTATCAGTTTATTGGTTCATTGCATGAATACTATCATGATTTCGAAAATATGATTGCATTTGTATCCGCGATAGACATGATACAAAATCGGTGCTTTGTTGCACGAAAATATAAGTATTGCAAGCCTGTCATTGCAGCGGAAGGCTTACATGGTGGCGACGTATCGTTTGTCCAAGCAAAGGAACTTCGTCATTGCCTTATCGAGAGAATTAACGAAGATGAATGTTATGTAACAAACGACATATCTCTCGGAGGTGATGGTATGCTTCTGTACGGAACGAATGCGGTAGGTAAAACTAGTCTTATTCGTGCAATTGGTATTGCGATTATTATGGCACAGGCAGGTTTTTATGTTCCTGCGTCATCATTTACATATCGCCCGTACCGCGCAATCATGACGCGTATTCTTGGCAACGATAACCTATTTAAAGGTCTTTCCACTTTTGTTGTGGAAATGTCTGAACTTCGTGTTATTTTGAGAATGGCCGACGCGAATACACTTGTGCTAGGTGACGAATTATGCTCTGGAACTGAAATGGATTCCGCGATTAGTATATTTGTAGCTGGCCTGCAGCACCTTTACCGCAGTGGTGCATCATTTATTTTCGCAACACATATGCACGAAATCGCTGGGTATTCAGAAATCCGAGAGATGGCCCCACGTCTTCGTCTTGCACATATGCGCGTATTTTATGATAGAACACGAGACACTCTTATATACGATCGCAAACTCCAAGAAGGTGCTGGTGATAGTATGTATGGGTTAGAAGTATGTAAATCACTGCATCTTCCAGAAGAGTTCTTAGAAAATGCAAATACTATCCGGGTGAAATATCGTGGTGTTAATATGAAAACACCGACTTCAAGTATATTAGATGATGCGACACCTTCACGGTATAACGCAGCTAAGTTACGTCGTCTTTGCGAACTATGTGAAAAAGCACGTGGAACAGAAGTTCATCATCTACAGCATCAAGAAAGCGCGGATGCGGACAATTTCATCGGACATATTCATAAGAACCATCCAGCCAACTTGGCGTCAATTTGCGAAGACTGCCACCGAGAGATACACGCGAGTGGAGTAGAACATGTAAAGGTGAAAACCGGAAAGGGTGTGCGGATAATTGCGAAGGCACCGACATCTAACCGTATCAATGCCTGACAAAAAACAGGAGTTGGATTATGAAGACCTTATTATCTATATCTAATGTAACTGGATTGAAATAAAATGGACAATTTGTCAAACGCATTAACTTCTATCAAAGATGCTGGTTCATCAGGCGCGTCTCGGGTCGGTGGGTTTTTATCATCTTCGGCAGATAGCGGTGTAACTGCATTCAAAGGCACAAGTTTAGGCGAGTCGTTTTTCAAGAATATTGGCGCGATTATGATTGTTGTATTTATTTTATTGGGAGGAATACTATACATTGATTTAGCGAGTGAAGCAAAAAGTCAAACTGTATCTGAACCATCTGCATCATCTGCATCACCTACATCAAATCTTGTTGAAAAGAAATTATATATTGAACCGAATACTGGGTTCGATCGCATTATTCCGACTGAAGATGCATGGACTGCTCCAATTATCAGTATGAAAAATGAACTGAAAGAGGCTTTTGGAACTCCCTATACCGAAAACGAATTAGATAAAATTCAGACAACATGCAGCGATTCGTTTTGTGTAATGCATAATAAATCTCCTGCCGAATTAGAGCGTGCATGCAACTCGATTACCACAAAACAGATGTGCGGAACCAAATGCTGCTGTGGATGGACAAAATATGTAGGATTTGAAGGTGATAATGACCCTACTGTTATTATGAATACAGCACAATCAAATATTTCTGAACCAAGCGGGCGGTCTGATGAAGCTAGGGTTCCTGGCAAATGTGTGGCCGGAAATTCAATGAGACCATATGATATGAAAGATGCGAATAATCAGGAGAAAGATATTGCATATTATTATTATTTAGGACAGTGTGTAGGTGGGCGAGGTTGTATGAAACAGGGAGCTGTACGTTCATAAATGCAAATGTATAAATTCTGCACATATTGTATAACAAATGGTAAAATTAAAGAAGAATAAGACACAACGTAAAAAAACCCAAAAAGGCGGTTATGTTATCGATAAAATAGATAGGGCCCCGTCAAAAGCTCGTGTCGGTCGGTCTCGGTCTCGGTCTCGGTCTCGTACGTCATCTGCCAACCGTGGAAATAAAGATTACAAACCTTAAAATTGATATATAAAAACAATATGTTATCATATATCAAATCCAGTTACTCGCAATCATGATTATTCCAGTGAAATGCTTCACTTGCGGCAAGGTTCTCGCCGACAAATACCGCTATTATTTAGCAGAAGTGCGTAAAATAAAACTTTCGCGCGATTTAGATGTTGATAAAGTCATTTATCTTACTGCGGAATATATCGACAAAACGCCAGAAGGTGAAGTGATGGACGCACTTGGACTTACAAAAATGTGTTGCCGCAGACACATGCTTACTCACGTGGATATTATATAAAAACAACGAACCCTTTCGACTTATTATTATTTTCTATTCATAATACAATAATAAGAACTACATGGTGAAAACTAAAAAGCATTATCAGAACCGTAGTAAAACACGACGTGCCAAATATGGCGGCAAAAAACATAGTCGCAGTCAGAAGAAAAATAAGAGGTCGCATAATTGGCACCAGAAAGGTTGTCAATCTGGTGGTGGCAGTATGACTGGAGGTGTTGCTTGGGCACCAAGTGACCTTACTCATCAAACCGCTGGAAGCAAATTAGGAGGTGATATTGAACCTTACGCCGCCAACGGTAATCATTACGCATTAAATAGTGATACAATGACACGACCTCAAAACAGCAATCATCTTGTAGAGAAAAGCCAGTCTGGTGGTAAGCGCAAATACAGTCGTACGCAGAAACATGGTAAAAAAAGCCATCATCGAAAATTTATTGGCGAACAACGTGGTGGCATGTCGCAGTTACTTCCAGAACTTATTAATCTCGAAGTACGTAATGCTACGAGTATTCCAGGAAGTGTTGCAAGTTCGTTACAAGGTGCATCTACCAGTTTTGTGTCTCCATCTGTTACAAAACAACCTATTGGAGAACCACTTAAGATATAATAACTGAGACGTTACGTTGGCATGAATATTCATCACATAATATTATACAATTATTTTTATTTAATATTATATATACTATCATGGATACCATTATAAGAAAAGTGCGTTCATTATGCGCACCATCATTATGGTTTTTAACTATAACAACGATACATATTATTTATATAATTATTTTAACATATAATCAAGGTATCTACCCCTATTGTTTTCACCCAGAGAAATGTGATACATATCTCACATACACACATTTAGGTATTTCTATTATTTCTATAGTCGGTTTCACGTGGATATTGAATATAATTTGTTCTTATGGATACAATGTAATTGCTTGGTTGTTGTTTGCCGTTCTTATGATTTTTCGACATTTGGAAGCATTTTCAATTGATATATCTTTTTAGATGAAAATAAACGAAACTATATTTTATTGTAATAAAATGCGTATTGTATATATACGCATTTTATATACATTATGGACGGTATTATCAACAAAATACAATCATTATGCACGCCTGCATTCATTTTTTTCATTATTTCTGTGCTTTCCTTGTTTATTATGCTCTTTGATAATATCGAAAATACGCACCATTATTGTTTCGGAAATGTGAGTTGTAATGTTGCAAATACATCCACGATATTTATTGTGGAAATTCTATTCATCGTATTCTGGACTTGGTTTTTGAACTTTATATGCTCACGTGGATATGTAAATGTTTCATGGTTTATCCTGCTTTTCCCTTATATTTTATTATTTGGTTTATTGCTATTTGGTGCAGCCGAAATCAGAAACACAAATAAACATAACGAAGCCAGCGTGGCGATTGTTGTTGGCCCGAATCACGATGACGCATTTGGAGGAATGTCATTTCGTTTTTAGCAAATAAATCAATAATATCAATAATATCAATAATATCATCATTTGCATGGTGAAAGCCAACATAAATACTATTTATTATGAATTTGTAAGTATATAATAGTAACAATATATACATACTATGGATTCTGACCCAGAATTGCCTTGGAAAGTCATCCAACGTTTATTTGAAGATGACCCACAAATGATGGTCCGTCATCATATTGATTCGTATAATGATTTCTTTGGGAAGGGAATTTTTAAGATATTTCGTGAAAGAAATCCTATTATTCTTCAAAAAGAACAAGACCCAGACACACAGGAGTTTAATCTCCGCTGCGAACTATATTTAGGTGGAAGGAATGGTGATAAAGTATATTTTGGCAAACCGATTATTTATGACGATGACCGTGAGCATTATATGTTACCGAATGAAGCGAGATTACGTAATATGACATATGGGACAACCATTCATTATGACGTAGATGTTGTATTTAAGATTGCTGTCCCAAATACAGAAGGCGGTGGTACTCGTATTGAAGTTACAACTGCTACTCTCGAGAGAATTCTTCTCGGACGGTTCCCTATAATGGTTCAATCAAATCATTGTATTTTACATGGTCTTGAACCGAAAGCCCGTTTCTATATGGGAGAATGCAAAAATGATTATGGCGGGTACTTTATCATTGATGGGAAAGAAAAGACGATTATTTCGCAAGAGAAATTCGCGGATAATATGCTTTATATCCGAGAGAATAACGAAGATAATATATACACACATGCGGCGGATATTCGAACTGTTAGCGAGGATGCATCAAAACCCGAGCGCACATTGTCTGTTCGTATCGTTGCTCCCACGACACTCCTTACAAATAAACAATTTGTAGTGAATATCCCAAATGTTCGTTCGCCAGTTCCATTGTTTATCGTGTTTCGCGCACTTGGCGTTTTATCCGACCGCGATATTCTCGAATTCTGTCTGCTTGACCTTGACGAAAATACCGAACTCCTTGACCATTTTATTCCATCTATACATGACGCTAATAAAATTTTCACACAGGAAGGTGCAATAAAATTCATCGCAACGCTCACGAAATCAAAGACAATTCCACAGGTTCATGATATTCTTATGAATTATTTCCTACCTCAAGTAGGAGAAACAAATTATATCCAGAAAGCATATTTTCTTGGAAATATGGTGTATAAATTACTCCGCGTTTCTCTCAAAATCGACCAACCGACCGACCGCGATAGTTTCAAATTCAAGCGTATCGAATTAAGTGGTGCGCTCATCTACGACTTATTTAAAGAATATTATGCACTTCAACAGCAACATATCCGTCTCGCAATGGACCGCGAATATTTTAAAGACCCCAAGAAATATGAGAAGAATTTTGTCGGTCTTATCCAGATGAATTACCAGGAATTCTTTCGTGAGCGTATTGTAGAAAATGGTTTCAAAAAAGCATTTAAAGGAAACTGGGGCGCAACCGACCATACGAAACGAATTGGGGTCATTCAGGATTTGAATAGACTTTCGTACAATTCGTTTCTCTCGCATCTACGTAAAATTAATCTTCCCATGGATAGCAGCGCGAAGGTTGTAAAACCACGTATGCTTCACGGTTCTCAATGGGGGATGATTGACCCAGTCGATTCGCCCGATGGTGCAAATATTGGATTTCATAAACATCTTGCATTCGGAACACGTATTACGAACCAGTGTTCCGCTTACCCTATGATGCAATGGTTACGCGAGGTTGTTAAGATGTATCTCCTTGAAGAATGTACGCGAATGTTTCTTTATTATACAACAAAAGTATTCGTTAATGGAACATGGATTGGCGCAGTCACTCGCCCACAAGAAACAATGCGACTTATTCGACTACATCGCCGTAATGCGCTTATCCCTATTTATGTCAGCTGTAGATGGGATATTAAAAGCAACGAAATCCATATATTCACCGATGCTGGTCGTCTTTGCCGACCAATTTTTTACATCGATGAAGATACCGGTCGTCCAAGTTATGATAAAGAAGAAATTTTGGAAATGATACGCGCAGGGAAAGCGTCGTGGGAACAAATGACGACCGGATTTACCGCCAAATCAGACCCGACATTTCAAGCGTCACATTGCAACTATTATACAATCGACGAGCTTTATGGACATGCTCACGATACATCTGCATTGGCTGCTAAGCAGAAGGTAAGCAATGATGTTGCACGTGTAAATACGATTGAAGATTTTCGACGTTTGAAATCGACGCAGGCCATTATTGAATACATAGATACGTCAGAAACGGAATCATCTCTTATTTCAATGAGCCATAAATTTGAAAGACCGGTTGAGGGTTCGGATACAAAGACACATGAAAGCGACAGTGAAAGTAGTGGTTCTGAAAATGAAGAAGATAATAGTAAGCGTAAAGGTCATCGTCGCCGTCGTCATCAATACCATCGCGCGCATGTGCTTTCCAGCGACGGAAAACAATATACACACGTCGAAATTCATCCGTCCCTTTTAATGGGTGTTATGGGAAACCAAATCTGCTTCCCCGAAAATAATCCCGTCGCACGTAATGTTTTTGGTTGCGGACAGGCAAAGCAAGCTGCATCACTCTATCACAGCAATTATCAGGTTCGTATCGATAAAATGGGTGTCGTTATAAACAACGGAGAAGTCCCTATTGTGAAGAGCCGTTATTTAGACCTCATCAACCATGAGGAACATCCATGCGGTTTTAATGCAATTGTCGCGATTATGTCGTTTAACGGATATAACGTTGAAGACTCCATATTGTTCAACGAAGCAAGCATCAAACGTGGTATGTTTCGGATAACGTATTACAACATGTATGAAGCACGTGAAGAAAGCAGCAGCGTTCGCGGTGCGCAGCGTGATACCCGGTTTGCCAACATTCAAAAGGAAGGTGCAATCGGTATTAAACCAGGGTACGATTATAGTTATCTCGATGATAACGGTCTTATTCGCGAAAATACCGAAATGGACGATAAGAAAGTCGTCATTGGTATGGGGTCAGTTAGTATTCATAATGATGGAGGTCAGATGCGTGATATGTCGACAATGCCGAAGAAAGGCCAGCTCGGGTTCGTTGATAAAGCATTTATGACGGAGGGTGATACTGGATTTCGAATAGGAAAGGTTCGCATTCGTGAAGAACGATTTCCGTCAATTGGTGATAAATTCTGTTCTCGCTGTGGTCAGAAGGGTACATGCGGGTTGATTATTCCAGAGAAAGATATGCCTTTTACAAAAGATGGCATTCGCCCTGATATTATTATTAATCCACACGCAATTCCAACACGTATGACAATTGGACAACTTATCGAGTCACTCATGGGGAAGGCGTGCGTTCTTCATGGTGGGTTCGGAAATTGCACCGCATATACCAACAATGGTACCAAACATCAGTCATTTGGCTCAGTTTTGACGGAATACGGATTTCATTCATCCGGAACAGAGGTATTGTATAACGGAATGACCGGCGAGGAGTTAAAGAGTGATATTTATATTGGTCCTACGTATTATATGCGTTTGAAGCAAATGGTAAAAGACAAAATAAATTATAGGTCACAGGGCCCGCGCACTCAACTCACACGACAAACGGTACAAGGCCGCGCAAATGATGGTGGTCTTCGTGTGGGTGAAATGGAACGGGATGGTATTTTGGGACACGGTGCTGCACATTTTTTGAACGAGTCGCTTATGGTCCGTGGTGATGAATATCATATGGCAGTTTGTAATAAATCTGGTATGATTGCAATTTATAATCCAACCCAAAATCTCTTTATGAGCCCGATGGTAGATGGACCCATACAATATTCTGGTAGTTTGACGGATGCAGCGTCTGGGGGGTCGGGTGCAGGCGCGAGCGTCGTTCATATGACAAAATTCGGACGCTCATTCAGTATTGTTCGTATTCCTTACTGTCTGAAACTTCTTATGCAAGAACTCATTGTTATGAATGTACAGATGCGTATTATTACCGAAGACAATATTGACCAACTTCCAAGTATGTCATATTCCAAGAACGTATATAAAGTACTCAAAGATAAAGGCGCTATGGGCGTCGATGATATTATCGAGAGAAATAGATTAGCAGCCGGACTGAAACCACGGGACCCCACTGCGATTGCACGTAAAGATGCACTTTCATCTACAGTTGGTGCGCGATTGTCGAATGAAGATGAAGAAGAAGCCGCAATCGGTAGTCGCGTATATCTACCAAGCCGTAGTGAAGAAGAAACAGAAGAAGCGCGTAGAATGATGTCATCTCAAGAACTAAGAGCCGCAGCAAATGCAAGCGATAAGTTTGACCCAGATGAACGTATCGATGAAATTATACCTGATTTAGATACTGATACAAAACAAAGCATACGTAATTTAGGTTGGCGCTTTGGATTGAAAGCAGATGTGGTACGACAATTACAGGGAAGCAGTGGCGTCGGAAAAGTAACAAGGATTACAGCCAACGACATTAACAGTGAAGATCTTCTACTCGAATCCGTTATTTTAGACAAGAATGGTGAGCCTACCGAGAGATGGACAATTAGCGGTGCTGAATGGGTTGGCGACTATCCCACGCGTTATCCCGACGGCTGGTTGTCTGAAATGCTTATTTACCCCGACAATACACCAATTTCACCAAGTGATATGGTAGAAGAATTACGTTCCAATCGCAAACCATTGAATTGGGTAACGTCTATTATTTCTCTAATGGATAAGTACTTTCGGCGAAAAGCGGCAAGAAACCATCCAGTCCAATCAGAAAATGTTGCTCTCTCTGAAAATGAAAGGAGTATCGCAGAAAACGAACGAGAGACATTACGTGTTTCAAATGAGATTGCGCGCGCAAAACGTGAAGGAAATGTTGCCGAAGAGGAACGCTTGAAGGTTCAATTGGAACGACTTGCCGATGAACTCACGGAATTAAATTCGGTACGTCGAGAGATGAAGGTAGATATAGAGAGAGAGGAGAAACGTAATCGGGAGTATTTTCCAACTAGTCCGCAGTATTCTAGCTCTATGCCTACTCCACCAGGGTCGGCAGATGAACAAGCCGACCAAGTACGCGGCGCAGTTGCTTCATTCAATGCAAGGATGCTTGAAAAATATGGTGAAAATGATGAGAATATACCAGAAAGTGACGGATATTCACCACGCACACCGACCAGTCCTGCTTATTCGTCTATATTTCAAGAGGGAGGCCAACGAGCCCAACGAGGAGGCAGAGCGGGCAAATTCATTCCACAAATACCCACATCAGTACTCGAGAATTACTTGAATTCAAAGTATGGGGTTTCTTCAAAAAATACTATTTCCGAAACAATTACAACTGGTTCAGGAATTATGACTGGTGGAATGGCAGCAGGTAGCGGCGGACTTCCAACCATGAATATACCTGTCGTGGCTACTATGCCGATGGCAGGAATGATGCCAATACAACAACAACAAACTGGGGGTAGTCAATCACAACAAACTAGTTCATCCATAGCAACAACTGGACCGCAACAAGCCACAACAGGACAAAGTGGAGGAGCTAGTGGGGGGTCCGCCGCCGCCAACGGGGAAGCAAATGCACAAGGGGTAAAAACCTTTTCGATTAAAATATAAAATTGAATAATAAAGATTTGTCGTTATTATATAGTAGGTACTTCATTACATTTCATTTCATCTCATTATGGCCCAAATCAGCAGTGGAACTGTTTCATCTTTGTTCAAATCCAGGAATATCCTCCTTCAGTTGCTTGCACGTCAAGGAATGGACGTGTCAAATTACACCGATTATGGTGTAGCTGAAGTCCAAACAATGTATGCAAATAATCAGTTGGACATGCTTCTTACAACAGAAAAAGACATCCATCCGGCTAGAAAGGTGTATGTCAAATATTATTTAGCCAAAACACTTCGCCGAGAGAATATCAACCACATGATTGATGACCTCTACTATCTTGAACAGGTTCTTCAACCGACCGATACTTTGATTATTGTGATGAAACAAGAAGTGAATGACACAGTCATCGGTATTCTTAATGAGATTTGGGAAAAGGACCGAATATTCATCGTTGTTCATTCTCTCGACCGTCTGCAATTCAATCTCCTGGAGCATCAATATGTTCCTGAACACGTGGTTTTGACTGACGCGCAACATGAAGAAGTACTTAAGAAATACAATATCACGGATACAAAACAAATGCCAAGCATCTCTCGCTACGACCCAGTCGCACTTGCAATTGGATTACGCCCAGGGCAAATATGCAAAATCACGCGTTCAAGTAAAACGTCTGTCACAACTAACTTTTACAGGTATTGTATCGCTAATTGATATTATAACTAAAATTGTACAGAATAATTTTTTGTTTCAGTATTATAACTGATATATTACTGAAAATATATAAATGACAATTACAAAATGTGTAAATAGTAGTAAATTTAGACTACAATCCGGTGGTGAAAATGAAATAACAGTACCTCTAAGTGATAATACTGATATGATAGAGGCATGTACTGCGACAATTATTCTGGATAAATTACATAAAGATTTTACAGAACAATATACGACAAGTGCAACACTTGCCAATATTCAGGACAAACCATCATTTTATTTACGAAATCAACCAACATTTCCATCGTTCAATAGCGCCGAACCTGCAAACAATACTATTAATCGGTTTTATAAATATTTTACAGAAAACAAAGTAGAAGACCAGGTTTATCTGTCTGCAATTCATGCAATTATGAGGGGCTTATATGACACAAATGTTAAATCAACCAACTACATGGATGCTCCAGCAACACAACAAGGAGATTTTAACAGCCCGGATACTTTTAAAGGAATTTACGGATTAATTAATGTAAATAACATTTTGGAAAAGAGGATAAATGATAAGATTAAATCATTATCTACAACATCAGATGGTTCATCTATTATGACAAACCATGAAAAAGATTATGAACAGCGTCAAGGAATTAAGACGACATTAGAAGAAATCGCACGTAGAGAGAATGAGATATATCGAGAGAAATTTTTTAATATAATTTTAATGATTGTCGGCATTTTTATAGTTGGGTCGCAGCTTGTGCAAAAATATTTTTCATTTGGAGGCGGCGGCAGTAGCGGCACTAGCGGTTTTGGATTTGGAAATCTATTTACCGGTTTCGGATTAGGAGCTGGTAGTGGTTTATTTAGTCGTTTTGGAGGTCTTGGTCTAGGACGTAGTGGGCGTTCGCGAGTAACTGGTATATTTTCGAGCAGCCCGTATTCATTATCCAATAGGTAATAGTAATACGTATGTTATAATATTTATTATATATAACATACTGTAAAATGAATATTCAAGATAAAATAAATGGAACAATATTGTTTCCTAACGCAACACCTCATTCACTTGATAATTTTGACAGCCATCGAACAAATATAAATGAAGGTTTGACGCTTTCAAATGACGACGACTTGAATAAAGCAATGTCATCTCTTATGACAGAATATGTAAAGGATAACACGCAAAATAAAAGCAGCGTATCTAAGAACCAAGAAGGAATGCTTACAGGAACAACACTAAATTTGAACTTACTTGAGGGCGACCTTATGAATTATGGTCGTTTTGACTTGAATAAGAACCCTATCCAGCCATTTACTGACCGTATTCAAGAAACATTATCAATGTCTGGAGTAGTTTCATACAAAGAAGGATTGACAAATGATGACGACGCAAAATCATCTACAATTACTACAACATCATCCGGCACAACCAGTGCAGGTAAAAGCCAGAAATTACTTGACCTAGAAAAGAAATTAAGCGAACTTACCACGGAATATACAACACAATATCGGTTATATACTGAGGATTTACTTACTCGGTCTAGGTTTTTACAGACCAATAGCCAATACTTGAATAAATTGGTACGGGATATGTCGTATTCAGGAAGTGACGCAAGTGCCGCTTTTTATTATGTAAATCCATTCGGTTATACACATCGTTATAAAGATTTATCATCAGTACTTTTATATGACGATAAGTCATGCCCGGTAATCACGCGCAGCGATACAATCAGCAGCAGCGATACATCAAATCCGTTTAAGATAACCCCTTCATCCTTTGTTGATATTAGTAATAGTAGCGTTGGTGGTGGATTTAGTAAGTTTGTAGATTTAGCGAGTTATGATATGGTTGGTTATACGCCATGCATTACTACCCGAAATGTAAAATTACCAGGCGCTTCATCATCTGAAGATAAATACGCATGGGTAGATGTTGAAGGTAAAAAACATGTCTATGAAAAAGGCGTTTGGCCAGATAAACGTCATTCTACATGCCTTACAGCAGTTGTAGGCGAACCCATTACACTCACTGCTAATCAATATAATTCTATACCCACCGCAGAAGATGCGCCTATGAAAGAAAATAGTGAATGTTTTCGCGCGAGTGTATCACCAACAATAAATTCCAAATTAGCAGATATTAAGAAGAAAATCGATGATACTGTTGCCGAAATAAAGAAAGAAAACCAGAACATATTGAATAACGCGGCAAATACTACCATTATACAGCGAGAGAAGACATTTGCCGAAAAATGGGCGTCATTTGATGATGATATTTTAGCTCAAATAAAGAAACTACTCGGGGATTACTATTACCCTGCAGTATATGTGTTTTGGTGTTTTATCATATTAGTAGCTGTACTTATGGTATTTAAATTCGCGTTCTTGTTTGTATCTCCTGGAGGAGGTGGTGATAATGGAAATGCGCTCGACGGCAACGGTAATGGGGGCGGTGTTTCATTACTTGGTATTGTCGTTATGGTACTCATCGTAATCTTTGCGGTGTATTACTACTTTTCATATACATACAATTTAGATGTAGAAATAACACGAAATGATAGAGATACTGTATATACAATGGTATAATATTCTTTGTTATATGTATCAGTTATAATACCGATATTGTAAATTATAGAAATGGGGGATTATTCTAGATTTCTTGCAAAGATGGAGGAGCTGAAAACAATAGAAGGTCAATACACAACTTTAACAACAACGATATATCCTGCTTCATCCAAAGACACTCTAGATAAATACAATATCAATGTTAATAAAAATGCGATTTCAAATACAAAACCGCCACTTGTTATTAAGCCAGGCGATGATTATGGCGAATATTGGAAGTATATTGGCAAGATTGAAAATCCCGATCCAACAGCTAGTACCGCAGTAGCAAATAATTCTCAAACGTGTTGGAATTTGGCGACAAATGACCCACGTATTTTTCAAAAAGTGGTTTATACAGGTGTTGCAACAACAAATCCAGGAGCACCCAAATGGGATAACCTTTGCTACGGACTTATTCCTAGTGCCCCTGATAAGATTTCGTCCTATGAATCTGATGCAACTGGCTATACTTCGATGGTAGGTAATGGAGATGGTAACTCTGGTAAAACACACGGTAAATATACAAAATACGGAATAAGAACTACTAGCGGCATGCAATATGGTAGTTCAGACTTGAGCGCCAACCTTGCGAAAGCAGATAAATTATATGACCTCCAGTTGCGTATAAATTCTCTTTCACAAGAGATAGTTGCAGAGTCTGATGCCGGTATTAACAATGATTTAAATAAATTGGTTGCTTCTGCCGCCGGCTCTAGTGAGCTTATTAGTAAAATTAACCAATATATGAATGATGGTGTTGGCGGTATTGATTTGAATTATAGATTGACAGACAAGCGTAAAGAGTTGAACAATGTTTATGCAGAAATAAACGAACAAACCACTCTTCGTGCAAGAAAATACAAGTTTATATTCTATATTGTAATTACGCTATTAATTATTACTGGATATTGGTCATATACTTCAAAACTGTCATTATTGGAACAAATTGACATAATTAAAAATTATTTAGGTTGGGGGTGGTGGACAAATTGGTGGATTGTTGCAATTGTTGTAATTGTATTTATCATTTCGTCATTTGGATGGGATATGAAAGGGAATATATTAATGATTATTCGTTATTTATCTGACCCAGAGTTTTGGACAGGTCAATTATGGTGGGTCGGTGTTACATTTTTAATGTTAATAGTCATTTTCTTATATGCATCTTTCAAGTCATTTTTCCTACCATTTGAAGGAGGAGTAAAGAACGTTGAGGATTACCTCTTCGGTAGTGACAATTAATCAGAAAACAACAATCCATAAAAATATTCGCTGGTATATATAGTATTATACGTATCATTATTACTATATGTTTTATCAAAATTCAAATGATTTAGTAAAAAATGCAAGTGTCAAGTCGGGACATTTACAAAACTCAAAAGAAACACAAGAACGGATGAATTCAGAAGTAAATATACTCAAAGATAATGATAATCATTATAATACATCCAACAACAACACTCATGATAATTCATCATTAAATATCGGCATGCAATTTCAACAAATGATACAGGGATTAATGAATGGATTTTCGATAAAAGAAGGCATGAATGCCGGTGCTGGCGCCGTTACTCCAGCAGATCCATCTACTGGAATTGGAGGTGATGGCAAAACCAGCCAAACCAACTTTATAAATAGTCAAGCTGAAGAAGATAAAAAATATACAAAACAGGAATTAGACCATATAAAAAAGGTAGATGGTATTATGAAATTAATTGAAAAGGATGACAAAAACCGACGTCAGAACTGGGTCGAAGTTACTGATACTACTGGTGTTACAAAGTATGGATATATTACCAAAGATGGGGTTTTTCAAATATGGCATGTTCCAGCTTCACCAAGTTCCAACCCCGCCAATTGGCTTCAAACTGACAAAATGAACCGAAATACTGGTGTTATAGGTTGTCCCGCACCATCTAGTACCACACAAAAAATAAAAATATCAGAGAAATGGGATAATATCAAGCCTTATGACTTAGTTTATGCCGACACAGATAGCGGACGAACAAACCCACTGTTTATGATAATAAACGATGCAGTGCGTGACCCAAAAAATACACTAGGTGGAAAAGGTTTGTTTTCATGTGGAAATGAAAACGGAAATGTATATGTCAGCGAAAGACCGTCGGCTGATTTTCAATTTCTGGGTTCAGGCGTCGATACTATAAAAATGGGTTGTTATGTACTTTCAGATAACGTAACTGATAGCGATTTAATCAATCGTGGATTTAAATTTCAAGATGACCTTAGTGAAGCGTCTATTTCACAGTGCAAACGTCGTGCAGAGGATTTGGGTAGTTCATATTTCCTTGTATCTTCACCTGAAAAGGACAAACCTAATAATCGCGGTGGTTGTTGGATTTATACTGGGTCTGGCAAACCAAATATTAACGGTATATTAACTATTGATGAAAAAGGAAGTAAATGTCACACAATGGGCAATCCAGAGGCAGATGAAGACGGATTTTTGAAATCATATACAAATACAAATCTGAAACGGTTATACGGAAAAGATACCAAGATTGAAGTTCCGCTTAATCCACCTAATCCAGAATGCGACCATACTACAAGAAGCCGTTGCGTTCTTCCTGGATATCACCATGTTGGAGATGGAACATGTTATCCTAGAAATTGGAATGGATGGTGGGCTTATGGAGGATTATACAGGTATAGTAAGCAAGAACTAAAAGGATGGTTGAATGCACTTCATAATCGAAATGCTGACGGATTGGAACGTAATGCTGTGAATGAATACATCGAAAAATGTAAAAAAACAGAAGGGTATGAATTTTTAGATGATAATCCTCAATCACGTACGAAAATAGAACGTTCTGTTGCATTGTACGCACTTAAAACTGGCGGACCAACCGGCGTGGATGAAGTCAATCGTAACGGTCGTGGTTATGTTGGTCGTATCGCTTATATTGACCATAATGGCGAGAGACACGATTATCCACAATCCGCATTATCATTTATGGCACCTTCCAAAAACTCGAAAGGTGAGACCCAACCAGCAACATACCTTAATTTGGGCGGATATGATACACGTTCCGCTGAAAGTTCATATAGTCTCAAAGAAATCACACCCGGTAGTTTTAGTGAAGCGAGCAACCTTCTTTATAAGGCAAGCCGCGATGGTTGGTCACATGCCGCATTTCATCAACGATGCGATAATAAGGGTCCAACTTATACACGTGCAATCATAACAGACGGGCGCGTTTTAGGTGCATATACATCAGTAAGTTGGTCATCAAGTATAATGAATTACCAGACAGATACTACTGCATTTTTGTATGATGGAACAACCAAATTTGCTTCTACAAATAATAGTTGGGGGTGGCATGTATATGCAACTTATACGAACCCGAACTATTACCCGACATTCGGCGGCGGTCACGATTTTTATATATGGGGTCAAAATTTGTACAATAATGCATATACATTTATGACAAGTGATGGGCGAGCACCATTTGGAAGAAATCGTCATACATATCAACAATACACACTGAGAGATCTCGAAGTTTATTCTGTCGATGCAAATACATTTCCGAAAACGTTAGAATTTGCTCGGCGATTGCGTACGATGCCTGTGGGTGAAAGTATAACAGCCTCATTCGAAAAATGCCAAGGTATGTGTGATGCTGATGAGATATGCGGAGGATTTGTTTATACGAAGGGTTCTGCTGGTGCGGATGGAAAATGCGAACTGAAAGACAGGACTAAAATGTATCCTGTCGGTTTGCGTGTAGCCGATCCAACAAAACAACTCATGTTGAAGGTTCCAACAATTAATGGTACCATAAGTGATGCTGCATGTAAAGTAAATAATGGAAAATATACTATGATTGACAGCGCTCAATATGCACATTATCCAGATACGGGTGCAATGACATCTGATAGTAAGTGTAATATTGCCAACATTATCACAAAAGACGGTTCATTGAAGCCAACCGACTTGACATCTATGTTCGGCGCTGTTGATAACATTTTCGATGAGACACAGGAAAAAACAGATGAATATCGTGAGCAGACTGAAATTAAACCGATAGTACAGATACCACAAGGGGGGGTAAGCGAAGGGTTTGATCCAGGAGCTGCTAGAAAACAGAAAACCGCAAATTTTTATACTGACCCAAGCAATAATTATGGGCAAGCAATGCAAGGTGTGCAAACTAGTTTAAAGAATATAGCCAACGCTGAATATCAGCGCGAACGCTTACTTGCGATGACAGAGGAAAGTAATAAAAATTTGATATCTGAGTCATACAAATTTATTCTTTGGAGTATTTTAGCGATATTGGCAGTATTGGCTCTTTTGAAATTGAAAGAAATGTTTGGCCAAGACGAAATAGTACCTGATAGTGGTGAAGGTATAGGAGGCGGACTTTTAGCGACAATATTAGGTTGGTTTGGTGTTGGAAGTGTCAAGACTGATGATATTCCGGATAGAACTGAAGACGTAAAGGCTGCATTAACTTCTGCCGGCGAACAAGTGAAAGAAGCAAGTAATAATCTTGCGACCGGCATTACTGAAGGTGCAGATAATTTAGTTAATTCAGCGAACGAAGCAGCAACTGGGGCGATTCAAGGTGCAAATAATCTAGTAGATAAAGCGAAAGAAGCTGCGTCGGAGGCGATTGATAAAATTGGTGCGGCGGCGACGCCATCTACGACGCCAGCAGCAATAACTGCTCCAGCCACCACTACCGGAGGTAAATCACGTGTCATTAAGAAGTCGCATCATGGAAAGAAATAATGAAATAAAATAATAATATAATCAGTATTTATGGATTGTAACTACTCATTATAAATAATATGGTATATCAATTAAGTGAAAAAAATCAAATACTCGTTGCGTTGTTTGCGATTGTCATATTATGTGCAGGAAAGTTATTCAAAGATTACTTATTTCGTCAGGGATATATTGAAGGTTTGCAAGTTACAACAGAGACGAGCACTCAACTGAGGCGAAAACACATTAATGATACAAAACTGGGCGGCGTAAATATCAATACTGTTACCACAAGAAACACAGTTACTGCATCCTTAGATTTTTTAGTCAAATTGGGTGAAGATATGGTAAAAAGTACTAATCCTAGCATTTCAAATGTATTAGTAGTTACTTGCCCAGATAATGTTACTGATGTAGTAACGTTGCCTGTTAGCACTTCGAATGTTTCTGCATCGGTTACTGGTGCTACTGGTGCAAGGTTTGACACCCCTTCGGTTTCTGGGAGAGTTATAACATTCTCACTCGCTTCAGATAGTACTATTAAGAAAGATACATTAATTAAAATTACAATTTCGGGTATTTCTATCATTCCTTCTGTAAATAGTTCTGATATTCCTCCATCAACGAATACTGATATTGTTTTTACAGTAGCTCTAAAAGTAAGCAGTCTAGGTTCTGATAAAGAAACCACTAGAAGAACTGTAAGAATATTACCCGCATTAGAAGGTACTGCAAGCGATTTTGTATCTCCTACTGCCGCAACTAGTCTCGAAATCCAAGAAGCAATTAATGGAATTAACACACGTTTAAGTGATCCAGGATTGACACTGCAAGAACGTCAATACTTATTGAAAGCTCGGTCCGCACTTGTTACTTTATTAGCATCAACGTATGGAACAGTGAAAGAAGCCGGCCAAGTCTTTGATTCAGAAGCATTGTATGAAGCACAACGAACCGCGATAGATTTTATTAAAACAGAAAAGATACGTGCAAAAAATAACGCCGACGCGCTTAAACAAGATAATTTGAATAAACGTCGTATGGCGCAGATTAATACCTATTATACACGTAATTATGAAGCCAACACCGAAGTAATGAAGAATATTATTTTTGTATCTATTGCTCTTATTATATTAGCAGTGTTACGAAATAAAGAACTGATACCTTCATCAATTGCAACTTTAGGCGTGATTTTCGTTCTTACATTAGGAGGTATCGTTATCGGAAAACAAGTTATTGATATTATGTGGCGTGATGACCACGATTTTGATAAATACAATTGGGCATTTAATGAAGATGAACTGAACCGAAAACAACTTCTGCAACAGAATGCCGACCCGTCTAATTTATCAGAAATGGGGATGGGAATGGCGCCATGCTACGGGCCTGGATGTTGTGACGTGGGGACAACTTGGGATGAGAACTTAAAGAAGTGTATTCCCGGTGCAGGAGGAAGAGTAACTGAAGGAACTGCGACTTGGACGAGTGCAAATGGTGGTACATTAACTATTTCTTCATTAAAAGTTAAAACTGCTCTGTCAAACGGTAATGCAATTAAGATTGATATTCCAAGCGGTCTATTTTCTGGAACACCATCTTTAACTTCACATGCTAAACTAAGTTCAACAACTCTTGTTTCTTCTGGAGAATCGACATTAACTGTATCTAATGGTAGCTATTCCGCAAATGATGTTATTGCAGATATTGTAATCACCAATTTAACACCCATGACTACTCCATTTTCTAAAACAATTAAGGTAAAAACCACTACTGATATTAACTTTGTTGGTATAGATGTAGATATAAGAAAATCATAATTAATTATAATCTAACAAATATAGTAGTTATATTATAATAAATGGGTATCGACTTTAACGATGCTGAAGGTATTGAACCTGAACTTCTAGAAAAAGCAAAGAAAGGCGAGGCCACAATGAAAAATACCGCATCAACAGATGCTGAAAGTTTAAATATTTCTGGAGGCAGCGGGGGAGGTAATTTACCATTTGATGAAGTTCTTGAACAATCTCAAAATAATCTAACAAAAGTCAAACAAATTATATCACAAGGTGGATTTACAGGTCCAGAAAAAGATAAATACGATTTAAGTCTGCATCACGCCGAATGGATACATTCGCGAAACATAGAACACAAATGCGTAAATGAAGTGAAGGAAAAAAGCGTAAAATATACGGCTTTAGTGAATGGAAAGGCGCAAACCCACGAAATTAATAAAGCGCATTCGGACTGGAAAAGTATGCGAGAAAAATGTAAGAATAGTAGTTCAGACTTATTTAATAAAGCAAATCAATATATCGAAACTGACCGACGGGTTCGTGCAAATAAAAAGGCGGAAAGTGAAATATATCCTTCATTTTCTTCAAATCAGGAGAAATTTCAAGTGGCGAGGAGTGATAATAATGATACTATCAATGTCGAAGGATTTATAGGAACCAATCCTTTAAAAGAAGGATTTGATTATTATAATGGAACTTCTTTTGCGGATGGAAATAGAGTTATACCTCAGAGTAATCCTTCCGCCAGAAAATTTAATGAACGTCTTCCATTATATGATGACAAAAATCGGAATACGGCGTTTGAAACTAGTACTACCATTCTTCCTTGGAAAGAATATTACGTAGATTGTTCTATACAGAGTGAGAGTAGCCGTTCGCAATTATGCGATATTGCAAATAGACGAAAGAACGAATATATAATGACAATCAATCAATTATTTGATAAATCAGATGAATTATTAAACAGTTATTATACATTATCCAAAATCGGGTCTGGAACTAAGGATAATGCAAAAATAAATGAAATTTTAATGAAAAATTCAAATATAAAATCTATTGTTGATAATCAAAAGAAAAATATTGCGCTCTACAAACAAAATGCATTATATGACTACGATGAATACAATAGTCTTTCTTTTTATGAAGACCTGATTATATTTATTTATTATGCTTTATTCGCGATTTTTGTCTTCATGTCTTTGCGCGAGTTCTTTTCATCGAGTGGTGGTTCATATGATAAACGTAACATCATAATATTGATACTACTAGGTATATATCCAAAATACATTTTGCAAGTTGTATTATGGTTGATAAATGCTGTTGAAAAAATAATAGAAATGCTTGGTGTGAAGAATGTGCGTTTTTGGAGCGCATAAAGTTAATTGTCATCTGTTGTGCTGTCACCATTGTCTCCATCATCTACTTCATCATCGTCGTAGATGATACGACATTTACGCCATCCTTTTGGCGTAAGTTTTCCGAATTTCTTTGTCATATAATCGTATAATTCGTTGGCCTTCGGAATATTCTTTCCATGCTGTACAACATACCATTTCTTAAATTCTTCGAAGACCTCCATCTTCTTAATATACGTGTCTTCATCGGCGGCGCGTATCTTGTCACGCAGAAACTCCGAGAGGTAGTCCTGTGTGTTACGATATTTATTGCTACTTGCAGTTACAGCCGCACATGTTCGCACTTTCCCATCTGTTTCGAATGCCTTTTTGACGAGCATCGCCATAAAGACATTTACCCACGTCTTGATTTTGACATCCAGGTTCTTGTCAATAAGGAACTGGTACGGCTCTTCTGGGTCATCTGATTTCGGTTCCTCGCAGAATTTCGATTTATAAGGACACAACCGAATACGACGCCATGTGCCGTCATCATTGCTCTTGATATCAAACAGTACATTTGTGCATACGACTAGTTTGAATTGCGGAACGAATGTAATCGTATTTTTGAAAAGCGCACGAGCAGTCATATCATCACCGCCGGTGATTTCTTTCAATATACCTTCATTGATGCGGTCGCCCTTCGTCGGTTCCTGCATAACTGCATATCGCACACCTTTAAGAACGGCGAGCTCTGGTGAAGCACCGCCAATCATCGCACGTTTTTGTGTAACTGCCGTTATAGGTAGCACCGCCTTATACTCGCCAAGACATGCCGACATAAGCTCGATGAGTTTTGATTTTCCATTACTGCCACCACCGATATAAATATTGAATGTTTGTTCGCGATTTGTACCGATCAGCGTCGATGCAAGATGTTCCCACATATATTCGCGAAGCTCTTCTTCCGGGAATAGTTGTGCCATGAAATCATTGATTTCTCCGATGTGTGTGCGGTGTCGGTCGGTATCCAATGGAATATAATCGATTTTCGTAGTCTTCGATAGATTATCATCAGGTTGGCCGCGACGAAACGTTTTTGTTTTAAAATCAATGACACCATTCTTAAAACAGAGAAGTTCTGGACGGGTATCTATTTTTTCTTCGAAATCCTTATCATAAAATTGCTCACGCACCTCACGCATAATATTATTCTTGAAACTTGTTGTCTTCAGTTTGGTACAGATATCGACAATACGGCGTGACCGCTTTCGAGCTGATGTGTATTGGTCTGAAGTCGGGTCTAGTCCGGACGTTAAGTCCATAATCTCGCGGTGTTTTTTCGTATAAATATCATGCATATCTTTCGAGATGAGCGCGCGTAGCGAATTTCCTTGGTCGCACTCAACCCACCGGTTTTTATCGAATTCATACCACAAATTATCCTTTACGCTAACACATACAAATCTGTCTTTGAATATAGTGTATAAAACTGTCGCCAAATCGACATCGGTTGACGCATCATTGGTTGTCTCATTACATATCGTTTGATGAATGAAGTTGTCAATGGTCTCATTACGAATACGCGTATATTCTTCTAAGCAATCATTCTTCGCCCAATACATGATTGAGCGCCTGGTTAGACCATCAGGACTATACGGAAAACCGCACCACGTATCATAATGCTTCATAATATCACTATAGGCGAATTTCGAAGATTTTGCACTAAACAACATCCATGTGAGGAATAGTTTATCGCTTGTATTGTGAAGTGCCAGACCGACGCGAAGCCATTTATCATACGGTTCGTAGTATTGTGACGGAAGTGCCATTGTATAATGGTGGGTTTCGCGGATTTCGTATTCTTTTGGTTCGAGCATATTCAGCATGATTTCAATCGCCATCGTAAGCTCTCCGTGGTTCGTGATTTTATCCATCATAATTGCACCATTATGTGCCATCAACGCATCGCCTGCACCCCCACTACCTCCGACGAGAGTACCAGTTCCACCAGTAATTACTAAGCGAATACGCTTTCCTCCATCTGCGCCTACACCATTTGCGCCATTTCTACTGGATGTACCACGTTGCTGATTTAAAATTGCATCATATTCCGCTCTCAGCGCACTATTATTTGCCAACAATGCAAATGATTCGTACCCGGTTTCGATTGCGCCTGGCGCACCAGTCGCGGCTGTTTGGACTGACAATTTCGCAAAATTCTCCTTCACGTTAAATTTGCTGGTTTTCTCTTCTTGACACATCCATGCATGGTCATCATCTTCTTGATCATGCATCATTATGAAATGATACTTCATCATATACGCCTTATGTCCAGGTTTGCGCGACCCATATAACTGCCAGTTGGTATGACCACGCGATATTCCTTCATCAAGAACATCATTCCATGAATTTGTTATTGGAAGGTCGGTCCAAATCTCCGGAAGTTCTTTCAACATTCGTGCGCGCAACATTCGTTGAATTGGACGCTCTACTATTGCGCCGATTATCATATGAATTCCATCCTTAGTTACATCGTCTAATTGATTCACGTCACTCTTTTCAAACACATAAATGGGGATTTGTGCATCGGCCGGAATTTCAACAAGTGTTTCCAATGTTTGAACATAAGTCTGTATCATATCCAATACATGCTCTTTTGTATGCTGGCGTTTGGTGATACTAGTATCGTACCTGAAATCGAAATCCACAGTAATCAAACCTCTTTCGGGATTTTGCTTTTCCGTCAGAAATTCCTGTTTTCCATTTTCAAAAACATGCGTATAATATTTCTTCCAAAACACCGGTAAAATCGCTGGAGGAATTGTATAAACCCCGCCATGAACATTTAATGTCTTGTCGCCAATCCGCGTATGTGTATAAGCTTCGCCTGGTTTCGACACATGATGTTTCATAAATTGTTCGTACGTCATCCCCCCACAAAGAGACTGATACGAAGCGGTCATTGGTTCTGTCACTCCAGGCAGCGGCGTGTTGGAGGCGCCTCCTCCTATTCCATTCTGGGCTATCGTTGTCATTTGCAGCTGCGTCTCTGTCTTGTAAATTTCTAATATTCTAGGTTCAAACTTCAATTTTGTTTCGAATTATGAATTGAAAATTATAAAACCTCCGGTTTATATATTCCAAAGGTTTTATCTCTAAATCTGATCCCCCAAAAATGGCACTTTGACTTTTTGATTCTAGAAAATCCCCAAAAAATGGGGATACCTTATTTTTCGTTTTTCTTGGCGCCGGACTTTTGTAAAAAAATGTTTTTGCATGGTGGATTTTTTTTTCGTGTTTCGATTTTTTATTTTGTGACGATATATCGTCATGGGTAAAATTTTGTGAGCATTTCAGTAACGATAATTTTTAGAGTAACGTTCATTTTTGCTAGGCTTAACGTCACAAAAACGCCCGGTTCGCTAGATAAACGACCTATTTGCGTTGTATTTTGGTAAAGATAGAACCGCGTAAAATATGAAAAAATTGAATTACTTTATTCAAAAATATAAACAATAAGGTATCAAAAAACGTGATATGAACAGAACACCCTCTCGAATATGCTCATTATGCAAGATATCGGGTCACGACAAACGTAAGTGTTCGGCAAATATGGAGGAGAAGAAGACATTGAAGAAAATAGATGTAAAGCCAACATTTGAGATTATGCTAGTAACACCTGAAATGCAAAGATTAATTGAACAAGTCGTTGAAATGATTGCGTCCAACTCAAATAGTTCGATTGTCCTCCTTCGTAGGAAGGAGGTTATTCAATGGTTGTTTGGCGACCTATCATTTCTCCCGGAGATTGCAAAAAAGAACAAAACTGCAGATGAAAAATTGTACAAGGTACTTGAAGACAAATGGGGGCAGGACATGCTCAAGGTTCGTCGGCCGGATTTGAAGTTGGATAAACAATGGACGAACAAGTTTGGAGAGCATCTGTGTGAAGAAATCTTCACTTTGATTGGAAAAAATGTAACAAAACCGCTGAACAAGCAGCATTATCAACCAGATTCTGAGGTGGATGATGCTATACTGGAAGCAAAAGCACAAACATTTTACACAAGCGGAACTGCTGGTGAAAAAATACTTGGGTCGCCTTTCAAATACGCCGAAGTGCCTGAGTTGTATGGTAAGCCGCTGAAGATTGTATGTATGGGAGGTGCAGAAAAGGTCTGCCGGCAACAATATGGAAATCTGCCAGGAGAAAGGTCGAGTGCTCAAAAAAATAAAATATTGGAATGTTTTCGAGAAATCGGAATTGAATACGTCGGCGCAACCGATATTCTTCGCTCATTGGTGAAGTCCGGCGCAATCATTAATTTGTAATCAACAACTCATTTGTCCGTGAATCTGGATCTTTGGAATTGATTGCTCTCCTGCAACTTATGACGTCGATATTATATAATGGCACCGGAAATGCGTCTTTTACTAGCGATACGTCGGCGTTGCTCATCAACATTTTCACGTTTTTTTTCTTCAATTCGGTGCAAAGTGCAAATAATGTTTTGTGGTTATCTAAACTAAATCCGTCTGATGTATATGAGACAAATGATGTGCTGGTTTCTGGTGCATAAGGAGGGTCCAAATATACAAAATCGCTGGGAACTACGTGCGACAGTGCGTCTGAAAATGGACATGCTGTAAAAACCACATCTTTGATGAGTTGAGATATGTGATTAATGTGCGCTTCGTCCAATATCGACGGATTTTTATAATTTCCATACGGAACGTTAAAACCATTAGGCCCTTCACGATATAGCCCCCGAAAGCATGTCTTATTCATGAAGAGTAGCATTGCTGACCCTTGTACGGTCATACGGTCTTCTTTTGATAACATGTTGAACCTTGTACGAACCCAAAAGTAATACGACTCATGTGAGGAGAACGCTTCTTCTAATGTTGAAGCATTTCGATTGATTTCCGGGTTTTCTTTATTACATGCATTGAAATCGTCGATGAGTTTTCGTACTTCGACGATGAGTGCTGCTGGATTTGACTGAATATTCCGATAAAGACCAATGATGTTTGAGTTCAAGTCGCTTGCGTAAATTTTTCCAGAAATATTGATGGTTCCACTAGCCTTGCATGACAAAACTGCCAAAAGAACACTTCCGCCACCTAAGAATGGCTCGTGGTAATTGTTCATTGTGTTCGATATTCGACGAATAATATCGTCAATGATTTGCGTTTTTCCTCCAGCCCATTTCAAAAACGGTGTCGATAATTCCGAATTTTGCGGTTTCTTGAGTTTTTTCGTCCTTGACGTAGATACGGGCATCATGATAACATAGAATGGTATATTGTATTGAAGTTCTTTTCAATTTTACGATAATAAAAACATAAAAATACATAAAAACAATATCGGATTTACACTAGAAACATAGACTATGCAAGACGAAACTATCAAAGTCGTCATTCCAAAAGAGACAGTCACGCGTCTTCTTCGGGATATTCGCGATGTAATGACGGACACCACATTATCTGATTGTGGTATTATGTATCGTCATAGTGAAACTGATATCCTTACCGGTTATGCGTGTATTGTCGGCCCATCCGACACACTTTATTTTGGTGGATATTATTTTTTTGTATTTAAGTTCCCTACAAACTACCCGCATTCACCGCCAGTTGTCAGTTTTATAACAAATACAGGCAATATTCGGTTTCACCCCAATTTTTATGCAAATAAGAAGGTGTGTGTTTCAATAGTGAATACGTGGCGAGGAGAGCAATGGTCTGGATGTCAGAATATTCGGTCAGTATTGATGACATTTCAGTCATTGCTGGATAAAGAACCACTTCTTCATGAGCCCGGGATCCGGCCAGGTCATACTGATTTTATTCCATACCATTTAATGGTTGAATATTACAACTATAAATTCGCATGTTTAACATTACTGAAGGATTTTACGTGTCATGTTGCGATTGAGGCGTCTCTTGTTCCAGAGTTCAAAGACTTTATGAACAGTAGGTTTCGAGAGAATAAAGCTCGTATTCGAGAGATTTTATTGGAACGTAGCAAACAATTTCCGGAACGAAAGTCGATATCGATAGGTTTATACGGTGCAATACATACGTTCATAGCATATGATACACTGATGCGAGATTATGACGCAGCGGATGCGGCCGTACCAACGGCATAAGTATTATAATAAATACTGAATATACTTAAATTGAAATTAAATGTATTTATATACAATATACTACCATTCGACGCCTCTGTAGTTTATTGTCATTTAAGAGTTAAACGATGCATTTCTGTTCAGTATGTGGGAATATGTATTATATCAGTATTACTCCTGAGAATGACCTGCAATATTATTGTCGCAATTGCGGTAATATCGACAATACAATTGCAGCAGAGAATATTTGTGTTTCAAAGGTGAATGTAAAGCATACAACAACCCAACAGTCATTTTCACAGGTGGTCAATAAATATACGAAGTTTGACCCAACTCTTCCTCGTATCACTACAATAAGATGCCCAAATGATGAATGCCCGAGTAATAAACATTCATCTTCATCAAGTGCCGACACAGCATCAGCGGGCGGAGGCCCTGCTGGAGCGCTAGCAAAAAAGAAATCTCATAACGAGATTATTTACGTACGGTATGACGACACCAATCTAAAATACGTATATTTATGCGCAAAGTGTGATAAAGTGTGGAATACCGAACAACAGTAAGAAGTTATGGTGTGATTACCATAAAGGGAAATTAAATCATATTTTTATTGTTTTATTATTCGAAAACAATAAATTGAAACATAATAAAGTGTGATACATATATATATACAATCCATTCAACGTATTCAAATGTCAAGCGGTATTCCTACTTTACCTAAAACACAAAAATTGCGCGAAGCCGATGATTCAGAGAACGAAGAGGACGACCAAATAATTCAAGAGGATGGGTCAGGTTCGGAGTCGGATGATGCTGCATCAATTCAGAGCGACAACGATGAAGATGTTTCATCTGCAGCTGGTTCTTCTGATGCTAGTGAAGATGAAGTCGGTGGAGAAAACAGCGACGAAGAAGCATTTGAAGAAGGTGAAGGTGCGGTTGCAGGTGGTGGAAATGCAGATAGTGACGACGAAGGTGGTCAAACTGTTACAAAAAAAACAAATAAAAAGAAACGGTCGGCAAGTAAAAAGAATATGGAAGATGATATGACGTTGCTTGGAGTTCCGCATGGAATACATTTTGATGAAGATGACGAAGATGAGGATGACGAAGATGCCGACAAAGATAGTAGCGAGTACTTTCAAAAATTAAAATCAAATGTTCGTGAGAGTTATGTTGATACGTATCATCCTGAAACGATGTCGCATAACTATGATGAGATACAAACACTTGCGCGTGTTGTTCGGAACAGCGCAGGTGTTATTGTGGATGATTTACATAGGACAATTCCGATTATGACAAAGTACGAAAAAACCAGGATATTAGGTCAGCGTGCCAAACAAATCAATGAAGGTGCTCCGACATTCATTAAAATTGACTCAACTGTTATCGATGGCTACTTGATTGCTGTGAAAGAATTGGAACAGAAAAAAACGCCATTTATCATTCGCAGACCGTTGCCGAATGGTGGTTCAGAATATTGGCGTGTTCAGGATTTAGAAATACTTTAATCATAGTAGTATGATGGTATAATACCTATATTCATATTTTTTCTGTTATACGGCTTGTTTTGAATATTATAACTATCTAATGATGAAGATGAAGAAGACAATGTTATAGGTGTTGAAGGATTTGACATATCATCAAACGAAAATGGACTGTTATCTCCCTCACTTGAGTTATATATGAAAAATGAACCTGACGTTGTTTCTTCCTTCGTTTTATCAACATTACAACATTTACAGAAACAACACTCAAGGTATTTATGCAATATAGTAAAAAAAGTACTGGTCGGCATCTTTTACTATATTATTATTTACTATTTATTATTTATTAACATTTCCACCGCTTTCCACACTCTAAACACGTTACAAATGTTGTCATTGGTTCATCGGCAGAACGAGTTTGGAGTTGGTAATACGTGCATTTCTTTGACTTACATTTGTGACACGTGAAGTTGTCAGTGGATGCCTCTATATTCGGTTCGTACTTTTGCTTGTCACGCACCTTCTTGTCCTCAATCAATTGTTTCCATTTGTCCGGACAGATTTCTTGGTGGGTCATAAATGCGATATCCTGTGACTTGATATTTCCTGATATGACCGCGCTCGATACGTCTGGTTTCTTTAAGTTGATATATACAGAACGCAGATGGTCAATATACAACGTCACGAAAAACGGATTTGACCACTTTTTGACAATGTTGTTTTTTGTTGCATTTTGAATCGCCCAATTGAATATACCCTTTTCGATATTTGTCGAAAGTGTTTCCACATCAGTAGAGTCAATTGTTTCATCGTGATTTTGTAATAACCCGCCGACCCGCTTTCGAATTTCGTTTCGAAATTGTTCTGGGTAAGCGATGGTTTCAACGGCCGACATGAAAATCTATTGTATTGTATAATCTATAATAGATTTCTTTATTCAATTTTTCATACATACTCTTCTTCGCTGAGCTCTGTTTCACTTTCTTCTGCGACGGACGGCTCTTCAAAACCTTTTTTTGATTTTGTATTTACCGGTTTCTTTGTGTTCCGTTTGGATTTAACTTGACCGGATGGTTTTGTTATGATTTGTTTTTTGGTATGTTTTGTGTTTTGACATTGGTCCTCGCCGTCATTTATAGCAACTGCGTCTGCGTCTGCGTCTATATCTGAGCCTGACCCTGAATCAGAGTTCAAAGGCGTTTCTGATGTAGGCGTACCCGTTTCTGTTTCAGTTTCAGTAATAAATTCACTCTCTGTTGATTCTGACTTGTTTTTCTTTTTATTGACCTTGGACCCGCCGATACTTGTTTTTGACTTTCTCTGTTTTTTACAACGAGGCGTTTTGTCTTCACTATCATCATCGACAACAAACCCGTCCTTTAAATATCCGTTACTTGTTTTTTTATGTGCAGGAATATCGTCCAATTCATCGAGTTCATTTTCATCTTCGACCGCTGTAGTTGCAAGGTCTTCAAAACCGCCGAATAACTTTTCATATATAACATTCCACAAGTCAGTTGTCAGATTTATCGCATTTTCTTTGTCCGACCGCGCAACAAGTGCTATATTACCATAAAAAATGAGCTCATCAATCGGTGGCGGCATCTCATACTTATTTTCATATCCAGCCCGTCCATCCGTTTTCGCCCATACATCGACATAAATGTATTTTGGTACGACTTCCTCATTATTAATTACAAATGCCAGTTTCTTCTTATTTTTATATTTCCATGTATGATAACAACTAAAACCGTCATGGTTACGATAACCGCATTTTTTAGACAATAGAACCGTAAGTTGTTCTATTGTCGTTTCACTCTCGGGTTCAACGAGACATTCTGATACTGCACCTGTTTTTGAAATAATAACAATTGAAGTCTGTGTATTTTTATTTTTTTTTGATTTTTCTGCCAACGCCGCCGCTGTCTTTTTGTCTTCTTTATATGGTTGAGTATCGATGACCATAACTGACGGCGCCATTATGTGAATATATCATATTATCGAGTTGTTTCTATATAGTTTATCCATATTTAGATTATGTCTATATATGGAATATAAACATACTTCATGTGATTATATACACATCATAAGTAATAAGTAATAATAATGGCTATAACGAACCAAGTTGGAACGAACCATGTCCGAAATCAAAGAAAAAATCAAAATGCACGACAGGCTACTATGATTTCGGGTCTCAGTACAATTTATCGTAATCAATCGGTGACGCATTCCATACAAACACATCAGCAGACAGAACCGCGCATATTTTTACTCGATATATCCTTGGAAGATATGAATAATATGTACTCTAAAATTCATGGAATTATTGAAAGGGGGCGCCTCCGTCCAAAAGGAACCGAATTGTTTTTTGTATATAAAAAAATGGAACATCTTATCATAAGTGAAGATGCGATATATGAGGTTCGACGTGACACAGGTGGAACTACTACGGTTTCACTTAACGAGAGAATACCGGTTGATGGCGCAGTAACTACGGTTGAGCTTCATATTTCAAGATACGACATAGACAATACCACACCTCCTACTATAAGTACAATCCCTTTAATAGTGGATGAAAGTTGTTACAAATTATCTCGGCCAGGAGACGCTAATAATGTATTATCTGGTTCATATCTTTCACCCAATCATATTATCGAGAGACATATAAAAATTATTGTGAAAATGCATCCAAAATCAATGAACGCATTTGTATTTATTATGAACGATACAGAAACTAGAGTTTTGGACTTCTATTTTACAACTGAAAACGGATTGATAACACAATCTACATCAACTGTAATAGACCGGAATAAAAACAGCGATATCATTACAAAAACATGTAAGGATGATATAATTTCGTTTTTAGAACACTTCAAATTATGTTCGTAATATACACATGAATACAATATATCCTATTCGTAATGTTGTGGTTAATACAAAATATTATTTTTTCTGTTAGTTTAATTGTAGTTATACATTACTTGTACATCTATTTTGAAACAACCCTCACCGCGCCAAAAGTAAAAGATTTAATTCATTGTCCCAAACAAAAATATAAGTCACTGTTTGATACGATTAATAGAAATTTAGACAATAATGTTTCACATCAGTCGAAATTAGGTGAAGGCGGCGGTGGCGGTGGTGATGGCCAAACTTCATTATCAAATACACCAGATTTAGGAAGAGGTATGCAACCGACAAATAATATGAACAACGATAATGAATATAACAATCATAATGTTCATCATAAAGGCGCCAACAACGATATGAAAACAGACCTGAAGGCGTTCTTACGAGGTATCGGGTTGAAAGCGAAATCTAAATCGGATATACCATTTCGCCCGAGCTATGAAACGAGTTAAAGCTATTTCGTGTATATTATTATCAATCGAATGCAATCTTATCGAAATTCGAAGCAGTCGTATCAATCGCATAACAGACAATCCCAGCAGTCACACACGCAGCAGCCTGCGACTTGTATGAGAATGTTAAATGTGCAAGATGCCGATATGTTATTGTCAAATTTTCCACCTACGAGACTTTCTTATGAAGTGTCTATTCATAAGAACGACACCCAATCGATTTTACCTGGTTATAAATGTTTTGTTCTTCCAAAAGGGAGGCGATGTATTGCTTGGGCTACTGAATGGAAGCGTAGTCGGATTTTTGCAGTCATTGAAATCGATGGGGTAAATGGTCGCCAGGATAATAAAGACGGCCGTCCGGTAATTCGAAAATTTCATCAAGAAAACGGCTGGTATCCTGGAAGAGTTCGTATATTTGATGCATGTTTTGATAGAACACTCGTTTATGGAACTGTATTTGGAGGTGTTATATTTCGCATGAACTCATGCAATACGACTACAAATATCAATTCACAGTTTTTTTCAATACATCATATTTATTGGTATAAGGGTAATCCTATTTCATCTCTTAATGCAGTAGGTCACATTAATTTGTGTGAGGAATTATTTTATCAAAATAACATTCGTCAAATCGCATATACCCTTGATAAAAGTATTATATTTGGATTGCCGGTTTTATGTGATACACATCAAGATGCAGAACTAATTATACGCGATTTACCATATGATGTATTCGCTATTCAATTTCGATACATGTCTCATACTCGAGTACTTCAAACCATACTTCAAGACAAAAACTCAATGAATTCGGTAATGTCAGTGCCGACATTGGCTCCTTCTCGTCCCACCCCTTCAGCCCCTACTGTGCAAATTCAAGCCACTCCTAATAATATTGTTTCGGTTGTACCAAAACAACTGTTTGTTCATCCGCAAGACGAGATGCTTACCAATATACAGGCGACATTCATCGTTCGGCCCAATATTCAGAATGATATTTATGAATTATTTGTAATGCCAGATAATTATCGTCATCGAGAACTTGTTTTTCATAATTTCGCGCATATACCAGGATTTAAAAGTAGTGTCATGATGAACCGATTGTTTCGGAATATTACAGAAAATGAACGTTTAGATACAATGGAAGAAAGCGAAGATGAAGCTGAATTTGAAAATACGGAACCGGATAAATATGTTACACTTACAAAAGAGTTTAAAATGGTTTGTCGCTTCAATAAACGGTTTTGTAAATGGGTTCCAATCGAAACTGCACTAAGAGGCGATGTAATTACAGTGCAACAGGTGAAGCAACATGAAACAAGATACATCAATTATCGTCGCGGTAAATAAGTATAAACATATCTTACATATTATATTATTGTCGTGGTGGTTTAATATTTCGCATATTTATTTGTATTCTGACGAAAATGAAACCGCCTGTATATTCAACTTCATTGTCATTACATAATATTTTTCGTAGAGTTCATCCGGTTTTACGTGACTGGAGTAAGAGTTTGCCATATGTTCAACCATGTTACGCAGTTTCTGATAAATCAACGCAACAAACAATTATGCTAATGCGAAGTCATCGCATTCCGATGATATGTGATACACCGGGTCAAGTGCGTGCTGTAAATGATTATTCATTAACATTGGAAGGTCATCGTTTCGGAAATAACGAATACATTGCGCGAGATATACTTTCATGTAACTCAACAACATCGTATCCCATGTGGGTTTATACAAAAATTTCTCACGACGGGGTTGAAAATACTCGAAAAATGTTTGAACATATATGGGCTCATAAGTATATACTTAACGGTATTGTATTCGATACTCGTAATTTTGCAGATACACAGAGAGGCTCAATTTCACCATCAATGTATAGCTATAAAATAGCAATTGATTATCTTTTTAGAAATATAGTACAACCATTTGAGAATGAATATGGGATACAAACACCGTGTATTATGATGGACGCACGTGACCATGTAAGAAGGATAGACCAATTATACGAATTAGACACACACATACATGAAAGTACGAAGAAGTTAAACGGTATTCATTTGCGTTTGGTTGTTGGTCCGTTATTTGATGCTTGGCATGAATAAAATATTTTATGCATATAATGTATAATCACTGAAAATATGCAACAGGAAGAAGAATTGACAGGCGGCGCTAAGCGCAAAATCAAGCTCGGGAATGAGCATATGAACCTTCAACCGTCGGCCCCTATTAGTGGGCAGAAAATAAAAAGGGTTAAGCCGTTTGTTTTTAAAAACCAGAAGAAATATTTAGAACGATTGCGTTCATCTCCTTGCCGTTCAAAAACTCAAAAGAAGTGCAACAGCCGCAAACTGAGACAAAGCTGTAAGTATGCTCGTGGAACTAAGCGTTCGTTTTGCCGCAGACGCACGAATAAGAACTACAAGTCGTAATTCGGTGGTCAATGGTGATAGAATTATCCGTTCATTATAATATACATATAGTATATCATAATGACATCACAATATTTACATTCAAACCCATTGGCTGAGCGTAATTCAGGGATTGCCTTATCTAGTAAAGAAATACCTCAAAATAGCGGAACAGGTAATATGTATCAAGGTCAGGCGGGTCGTGCGTTTGTACAGGGTGGAGGTGGTATGAGCCAGTATCACTCATTTAATCCTGGAAATTCTGAAACCGACAGCGCTTATGCGCGTGGTTCATATGCCCCTGTAACGGTAGGTATTAATTCGGTTGCTACTGGCGGTGGTAGCGCTACTCGAAGAAAAAAATCAAGTAAATACCGTAATAAGAAGAGGTCGTATCGCAGGCATCGTCGGGTGACAAAATGCACGAAATGTAAATGTGATATTATTATTGGTGTTGGTGGTGACCGCCGACACAGTCGTTTTTGTAAGCATAAATCATGTAGCAAAAAGCATAAACATGCTGCTCATACACATCGTAATCGTATTCATCAGAATGGTGGAACTACATTTGGTAATGCTGCATACTCAACAGGTGGTGCCGATACTGAAGTGACACCATCCTCTATTGCATTAGCAAATCCTATACCATATAACGCTTATAATAGCTGCCATCCCGTCGCGTAATTTTCACTCCACTAATTGAATCAAGCATTTTCCATTTGTTTTTGGAATGGTTGATTTCATCTTTGATTTTGCATTAACTTCCGTAGTCACCGAGAGATTTCCTGTTTCTTCGTCAATTTCAATAATATCAGCATCGGCAATGGCGGCTTCTTCATCTAATGCATGTGATGTCTTCTTCGTGGATGCAATCGGCGGCTGATATTTCACGGTCCAATTATTTTTGTAATATCCATCTGTATCCGTCATGACAATCTTATATCTTTGTTTGATATAATATGTCTGTCGTTTCAGCCATTGTGCGCGGAATACATCCTGGGGGTCTATAATATCAATGACGAGAGGTGATGCGTGTTTTACCCGTAGAATACGGCCTACCGACTGGCATACATCCGTTTTTGGAGATGCCATAATAAGCGTTGTAAGTGTTTTTATATCAAGCCCTTCTGACGCCATCGCATATGTTGCGATAATCACCTTTTTACTTTCACTCAGTTTAAGCGCGGCTTCCTTCATTCCACCCACATAATATCCAACTGTCGCGATTTTTCGATGTTCTATCGCATCATGAAAATACTCCAAAAGTGAGCGATTGTGTGCTAATATCATGACTTGTTGGTCTGGGTTTGTTGCAAGTTCATTCTGCAATACATCCAAGATAAACTCACTTCGCCGATTGTAATTACATACTTTAGAAATCATCGTGCTGAATTTCGGATTTCCTCGATAATCATATTCTGTCTCATTAAATTCTGCATCATCCACTTTGTATTGTATTCCTTTGACAACAACAGCGTGCGATGTCGTGTCGTTTTTCTCTTTATGAACCACGTCGCCGAGGAAATGTTTAAATACTTTCGTAAGCCCGTCTTTACGCACCATTGTCCCAGATAAACCGAGTGTATATTTTGTTACAACCTTCATCATGCATCGACAAAAGACCTCAGCCGACATATGATGACATTCGTCATACACCGAGAGACCAAATGTATTGAATAAATCTCTCGGATACTCCTTCATCGAAAGTGATTGAAGCATACCGATAACGATGTCTTTATCATCGATGTCAACAATTTGTCCCTGTATCATTCCTACACGCGCAGCAGGCAAGAACTGTTGAATTCTCTCAATCCATTGGTTCAAAAGGAAACTTTTATGGACGATGACGAGAGTCTTCATTCGAAGGCGAGAGATAATATTAAGCGCCATTACTGTCTTTCCTTTTCCTGGATCAACATCGAGAAGCCCACCGCCACCCATTCCTGCATTTTCTGGTTTTGTCACTTGATGAATGTATTTATCCACAATGACATTCTGATATTCACGCATTTCGCCCGAGAAAATGAGAGAATCCGCGACGGGCGAACCAGATGGAATTCGCGTTTCTTCTGGCGGACCATATATTTTCGTTCCATAAAACCGAGGAATATATATTTTTTTAGAACATTCCCGATAAATTGGGAATTTAGGTGGCTGAACCGGTGCTTTAGGAACATACGCACCAACGGTGAGTTCATCTCTCAATAATTTCAAATCTTCAGCATCCATGCATTCTTTGAGAAGAGTATATCCACGAGGTCCATAATAGGATACAACCGCGGTAGGTACGGCGACAGTGCCAACGGTGGCTGCTGCAGTCATAATTGTAGGTTTAAATAGAATGTGTCGAGAGATTTCAATTCTATGTGAAATTAGTTTTAGAATAATATATAGTATAATAATAATAACATTCTATCTCGTTTATATATAGGCCAATAATATCATGGATACCTTTCGCACATTAATGCGTCAAGAAAAGCAACACGAAATGGTGATTTTTGTGTTATTAATATTGTATATTGTTTTTACGCCGTCTGTTCCCCCTGCACTTGCTGAATATGCAGAAAGTACGACAGGTCAGGTTATTGTGGTTATAATCGCGATTACTCTTTTCTTGAGCACCAATCCAGTTGTAGGCATTTTAGGCTTTTTAGCTGCATACGAATTCATTCGTAGATCAAGCCGCACCGTCGGTGTTTATGGAATTGAGACATTTTCACCTACTGAAAAGAAGAAACAAGAAGTTATGACTGCGATGAACCCTGCTCCTGTAAAGACTCTTGAAGAAGAGCTTGTCGAGAGTCTGGTTGTTATCTCTCCGAATAATGAAAATTCAGGACTTTCTGACGGTGGGTCGTTTCAGCCGGTTCTCGGTGAGTTGTATGGCGCAGTTGAACCAGAATATGACGGTGTGATTTAATCACAACTCTGGAGGTCTCATGACAACCGTAGTATATTATTATAACTTGATAGTTTCATTCAAATTATCAAATTATATGACATAAATAATGGTCAGGTTTCGGCTTACCAAAATGTTTCATAATTATTTATAGAAGCACCACCGCGTTGGCCAATTATATCACCGGATGAATTCACTTTGTTACCTATACGGTTAAATAGAAAACGAAATAAATAAAACAGTATTGCTGCAATTAATAATCCTACTAATGTACCGATAAGAGTTCGAAAGATATCATTTTGTAATATTGTTTCCCAGTTTAAACCAAACTTAGTTAAATCTAGCTCCGCTAAGCTGCCGAGTTCGCCATTATTTGCAGATTGTTGATATAAAACTGTACCATCTTCACCGGTTGGATTACATTTGATGTAAATATCGCCGTCGCCTTTCGCATTATTGGCACCGTGTTTATTGTAATAATACATATTTTTGGGCATAGCATTTTCGCTGATTGGTCCAGTTTTGGTAATTGATGTATCACGATTCACGTCATTCAAACTTGCCAATGAATCGCGAAATACAAGAATTGCGTCTTTTTTATGATATACGATATAATTATATACTCCAGTGTATTGCGGCAATAAATGACGACCAACATACGTAAAAAACCCTTCTTTTGGAATAAGGTTGCCTAAATTGAAGTTATTTACGTCAGAAATGTATTTTCCACCAGTGCTTGAACGACCTGGAAGGTTTTGCAATATTGTATTCATGATATCAGAACTTTGCCGTCCTGTTCCATTTCCGATATTGATAGGAATGGACACGATTAAATTACGACCATCCGCACTGGAATGATACGCAAGAATTTCAGCGTCGGCAAGAGCACCATCATATCGATGTAATGATGGTTGATGAATATGGATATGTTCAACCTTATAATCGACGCCATTATATCTTGCTGGATAAATACCGCCACTTCCACTATCATATGGAATACGTAAATAAGACCCTTTATGAAATACGTTACATGTACTGGTATTATACTGATATGAAAAATTACAGGTAGAAGAACATGCTCGGTCTTCTTTTCTCATGATATCGGACGTTAAATTTACTGGTGCATCTCGATTTGAAGTTCTTCTAGATGCGGATGCCATCGAAATATACTTTCACTACTGTGTGTATTTCTATATATAATATTATATATAAATTATGTATATGGTAGCGGATGAAATTATCACGAAATAAAATACAAAAGATACGAAAGCAACAACATCAAAGTGTAAGAAAATGGAAAAAACATCATAAATCTGCACGGAGAACTACATTTAGACAAAGTCGGCGTCAAAACATGGCAGGTGTTATGACAAAGTATCCTTCTATTGTGAATAATGTAGTGAATCGTACGTTAAAAAAATACATACCACTCTCTGAATTGGCAAAAATAAAGAACAATTACAAAAAAATGAGACGGATGCGACGAAAACAAAAAATGTATAAAATGACTGGTGGTGTTGGGGTTATTGACAATGTTCAAGAATTGCCAGCCAATACAGCCAATACAGCCAAAACAGATAATACAGCCAATCCAAATATAGAATATAAAAATGATACATCTTCGATTGTGGCAGCAGCAGTTGCAGCAGCCATCGCATCAGCAGTTTCGGCGATAAATGCAAATAAGCCTCAGTCAAACGTTGCAAATAACCCAAATACCGAAAATGTATCAGGAACACAGCCCACTTCCGCCGCCGCCGCCGCGAGTAATGAGTTGAAATTAGGCCAAAATAGCGTCGAAAGTGAAACCAGTAATACTGTGAAAGAAGGTGAAACTACAAGTACAAAAGAACAAACTGCGAACAATGTCACAACACCAAACACTGGTAAAAAACAGTCACTTATATTAGGCCCAAATGTTATAGGCGATATAACCATCAGAACAGATGAACACGTATGCTACAGTGAAAAGGAAGCTTATCGATTAATAGAATTTCTTATTACAAAGGGTCTTCCTTATTATGTTCAGATTGATATTGACCCTGTTAATAAACCAACCCTTAGTAAGAACGATACAGATATATTCGATTTACGTAGAATTTTGTATGGTAAGTTTGCAAAAGATATTACACTCGTACCGGAAAGCAAACGAAGCCTATATTTCCAGGAAAATACAGTGGTTGGTATTGCCAACGGTGATACGCTTGGAAATGAATATCCTGATAGTATTTTTATTCATACAGGTGAGAAGGGGCAAATCCAGAAAAAGTCAAGTGATACAGAGATTAAAATTAAAATTATCAAAAAATCTAGTACTGATACGCCGGTCGCTATCTTGTACAATTCAAATCGCCTGTATAAGCTTGGCGGAAAAGACAAGGCTGCATCTATCGATACCATTGATCTACTCCGAAAACTGGATAGAAACAACCAAATCAATACGTCTGAGTTCAGATTACAAGTTGCACCATTGACAGAAGATGAGTTTAAGAAAGATGCGGAAATTGTTGCTGCCGGAGGTATTAATCCACAAGGAACGACTGTCATTGACGAATCGAATACATATATTGTTAATTTGAAAGAAGGTTGTAAAATAAGGTCTATTCAAACCTTACGTAAATCTCTCGAGCGAGCACGTTTAAGTCTTGAAAACGAAAAAGATAACAGCAAAACCGACGCTCTGAATATATTCAAAATGTTAAATGAATTATTAGAAAATCCTGATTTTACAAATAGTGATGGATATGCAGATTTTAAAGAATCGGTGTTTGGGTATTCTTATAAACTACGCGGTTCTGAGAGATTATTTGGATTTGCCCAATTGAAAACAATATTCGAAGACAATAAAGAGTCTCTTCCATCAGGTATTAAGACAGAATTTCTTAAATTACTAAAATTATTAGGTCACGGTCCGAATGGTCCAAATGGAGATTGCGAACGTTTTAATAATGTATCCAGGTCAGATTATGAACTTCGTCGAATACAAACATTTGAAGAGGATGGTAAAATTGTAACAAAGACAACCGATACGCTCGATAGCGCATTAAATATTTCGGGATTTGCAAAGCAAATATCGAAAATGGATAATACCAAAAACCCTGATAATACCAAAAACCCGGATAATACCAAAAACCCGGATAATACCAAAACCCCCGATAATAATGAAACCAAAAACACTGATAATAATGAAACAACAAATCCTGACAAATCAGAAAATAGATACACTAGCCCCACAATGGCTTCTTCAGCCGTTGCAACTGCATTATCTGCGTTAATTGGTGCAAGGTAATGCATCAAATGCGAATGGCCATACATATGTGTAACTTAATTTATAAAGGCAAATATCGCAACGATGCGCTATCATAAGCAGTAACTCGAAATGCATCATTATAACCTTCAACATAAACCATATCACCTGTACTTACATTATTACACCCATATTCATTTGTGCCACTCTTACCATTCACAATAACTGGTAATTTAATTGCGTTATTTTTATCGCTCAGTGTATAAAATTGCCATTTATCGCGATTTGTAAATAATGGTCGGCCAATAAGAGGGAGTATTGTTTCCTGGGTTGATGTTGCTGATGGAGTATTACCACTTCGAGTAAGAATACCAACTTGACGATATGTAGTATCAACTGAACGCGTAGGAACATTTATGCGAACACCACCGCCACCTCCACCACCGAGACCATCCATACCGCCATAGTGTATAGTTTCAACACCTCCCCGAATATCATATATTGGTCGAGTTGAACCAACTGAATTATCTCGTAGTGGTGGAACATATGGGTTTAATAACACATCCTGATTAGACGATGGTCCGCCTATACCGAAATCTAAAGAACCTGATTGCGGGTCAGTAGGTGTCATCATAAAAAGCGGTCCGCTACCATGAGCGTGATGGCCGTAGGCGTGTGGATGATGACCGTGTCTATGGGCGCTGGAAAAAAAATAGGAATGTGCATAAATGGCAATACCTATGACAATAACTGCCAAAATAAGAAGCGTTATATTCTCAAAACATAAAACGCCCGGCGGACATTTACGAACCATAATAAATAATGCTAAACGCAAGAAGAGGTTAGTATTATTATATGCATTTATTTATTTTTTGGGTTGATGGAATATAAAGGAAAACTCAATTGTATTATTATATATACTCAAATATCATATGGACGAACAACTTGAACCGACTGAATTTATACCAGGATGTGTAAGTGTAATTATACCATCGTATAATCGTTACGAATTACTAAATCATTGCATAAAAAGTGTCTTGGCGAACACATATAAAAATATTGAAATTTTTGTAGTGAATGATTGTTCAACGGACCAGCGATATTATTCCGGCCAACTTGAAAAATATGAAAAAACAACCATAATTCATTTACCTATTAATATGCGAACGAAATATAATGTAACATCCGCACAAGGTATGACCAGAAATTACGGATTAGAACGCGCGAAAGGTGAATGGATTGCATTTCTAGATGACGATGATTTTTTTCTCGAGAACAAGATTGAAAAACAAATAAATCATATGATATCAACCAATTTTAAATTTTCATCGACGAATATGTTTTTAATTCACCATAATTCGCTTACGTTGGATACACTAGATTATACCATAAGAGGTACATATTTTGGAACTGATATTCCCAAAGTATTTAACCGACAAATGATTTATATGACGAACTATATAAACAATTCTTCAGTCATCATACATCGTTCCATTGTAAATAAGACTGGAAAATTACGTTTAATACCACGCGGTGAAGAAGATTGGGACTATTGGAAAAGAGCGCTGGAATATACAGATTGTATATATATTGACGAACCACTTGTATATTATACATCAGGTGTCAATAATAGTAATCCTGTTAAACATTATAGTTGAAATACTACTTATAACAAAATTAATATAATGGAATGCTAATGAATTCCATTATATGTAGTAAAAAACGTTTTCGATTTATTTTTTGCTTGCAGGCGTTGCAAGTCCCTTCAACATTTCAGTTATTCCTCTAATACCTCCGTTTCCAGTTATTTGCTCCATAAATCCTTCTGCCGATTTCAGCAAAGGACCCATTTCTTTCATATTTTCCATAAGTTCCTTTTGCTGGTTCATGAGAGATTTAGTTTGGTCAGTTAAACCACGAACACCTTCTTCGCCAATTATGTTTTCAATGTTATCATATGCTTGTTCCAATGTAGATGCATAATCGATACGATTGGCTTCTTTTGCTTTATGTACATTTTCACCGTCGTCATCGTCTTTTCCGTCATAGCTTGCAGGGGACAGTGATTTCATTCCTTGCTTTTTTGAATTTTCTTGCTTTTTTGTAGCGTTTAATGTGGTTTGCTGACGATTACCCTCCTGCTTTGTTTCATTCTTCGGTTTTTGTTCTGTATCATCGTCTTCTGATGCATCATCAGAATTAGTTTTGGGTTTCGAACTGCCTTTGTCTTCTGCTTCTTCTTCTTCGGTATTGCTCATGGTTGTTTTGCCTTCTTTTTTTGTCTTCATTCCTTCTGTTACACCCTGCACTCCGACCATTTCAAGAACAAAAACAGTCGCGAAAGCAGTCAAAAGAACAATAATCATATTTTTACTAAAGTAAGACATAACGAGACCTATTAATGCCATAAGCACAACGGCGTTGATGTTCTTGTTTGCAATATGACGTAATATACTCAATAATACGAGGAGTAAGCTACCATATAAAACAAACTTATTCTGAAAAAATGGAGCATTAAACAACTTGTTGATATAAAAAGAATACATGTATGATAATATATATTTTAAGAATATAATAAATTCACAATTGACAAAATTGATATTTATTTGTGTGTATAAAGTGAAATATAGGTAGAATAATATATGTCACGGTATGAAGTAGGACTATGTCAAAAATTTAATCGAGATATTCACGGATTTAATCCAAATACAAGCACCCCTGAAGTAGAAAGACATTACATTTGTTTATTTACATTTGATTTTACGTGTAATGGGTTATATCTCTCTGCATCTTCACTATCGAAATACTATGGTGCAACGATTGAAATTGTAGAAACACAGACGTTATATCCTGGCGACGAAACTATCGCAATTTATAAAACATTCTGGTTGCGTATCTTTCAGAGAATTTGCAAGAGATGGCTTGTTCAACGTCGTTTTTCGCGCTCAACGCGTTTATATTCATTTCTTCTAAAACGCGAATATCAATTGACTAATACATCAATATAATTGATTTTTGTGGGTCGGCATCGTTTTCGTTTATGTCATTTTGAGTATCGCCGACTTCTTCTTCCTCTTTTTCCTCTTCATGGTTGTATTCATCAACGTATTCGTCACCGTTTTCTTCTTCCTCTTCGTCTTCAACGTATTCAACGTATTCGCCACTGTCGTCATCCTCTCCATCGTCTTCTCCATCGTCCTCCTCTCCATCGTCCTCTTCGTCTTCTTCTCCGTCGTCTTCTCCATCGTCCTCCTCCTCGTCCTCTTCGTCGTCATCCTCTTCGTCTTCTTCATCATCTTCTTCTTCCTCATCGTCGTATTCTTCCTCATCGTCGTATTCTTCTTTGTCATCGATTTCTTCGTCATATTCATCGTATTCGCTATAGTCGTCGTCATCGTCGTGTTTATTGGCTTTTCCATCAATATCTTCCATAAACATGATTTCATTCATATTTTCGATAGTAACACCAATCACCGTATCTATATTCATTAACTGTTCATAACTATTTCGCATCTTTTTCAAAAGCATACCTATACGTTTTTTATCTTTGATAAGTTCCGACATCATTTTATTACCATTTGGTTTTCTAGAGATTGACGAGAGATTTTCACGTATAATTTGATTGATATGGCGATATATTTCATCTAAATAGTATAACTGATTGCGATGTTCTTCCACCATTGTATCGAATAACCCTTTTGCTTTCATATAGACAGACAGCAAATGCTTGTTGTATTTCATATTATGTCGAAGTGTAAGCATTTTCTCGATAATTTTTCGTTTTGTTTCTTTATCACTTTCACGAAAATCATTCACAGCAAGGTCTTGTTTAGATAATAAGAAATAGCTATCACCATACGGGTCGTTATTATCATTCATGATTTATAATAATTATTATACACAGTTATAATTAAGTTAGAATAAAACCTAATTATATTATGTTAAGATATCAAACTGTAATGATATTATAAATGTGCATTACTATTCGGCGTAATGAATTGATTTTCTTGATTCAGTTCGTACGCATTTGGTTGAGACTTATCATTTCTTTCCGACGTAAGACGACCAATATGACGGTTAGTAATCTGATTATAAAACCCCGACATAAATCCTAGCTGCGTCCATTTATTTGCATAATCCATCTCGAAAAACTGATTAGGTGTATCATAGTCGCCAATCGTTAATATCGCTTCAACGTCTATAATCGATGGGCGAAAACTATAGTGTGGCCAATAATGACAGTTTGAATATGCGATATCATCGCCGACTATTTTATGTTCATGAAGTGCCATTTCATATTTCATACGCTGCAACATACGATGCCCTTGTAATTTATAATCACTAATCGTCTCTCCGTAATTTCGATTGTATAAGATTTGTCGGACATTATATCCCGAGTTTCGCGCATCTGTCATCATTTGTGTTGCTTTTTCGATGTAACTTCCTGGTGTATGAAATAGAAAATCATCCTCCATATGTATCCAATACTCCGGTCGTAACTCGTTTAGTTTGCTCCAAATAATTTTCATACTAGCACGATGCCCTTTTTCTGGTACGCACTTCATGTAATAATCTATCCATGGATATTTTGACTGCATAATAGCTCTGTCATTTTCACTAGAATTATCATCCACGCAATACCAATAATCTATCATATGAACATCCGACCACATATTCAATATTGAATTGACCGTTAGCTGAAATAAATCTAATCTCTTACATGTTGTAAATGTAATAATAACCCGTGGTGACTTATTACGGTCACGTTTTATAACTGCTATTGACGCAGATGGCTGTGATACTGCGGGGATGTTTTTATCGAGGTAAGGTAATTTATCAAGTGAGCGCGATACGTGAAACTCTTGACAATTTTCCTTATTCGCATTTTTAACAACCTTTATTAATTCGCATGGTGCGACGAGAGCATCTTTCACTTTTGCAAATAGTATGTTCCATGTTTCAAAATCGTCATTGTTATACTCTGCATTTTTAGATGCCAACACAGAAAGTACGTGATCAACAACGTAAAATAAACGTAACAATTCCGGATATGAATCTTCTTCAAAAAAATTTCGATAAAATGTCAGATTTCGATATGTAGATAATATGTAATGAAAACTCATCACATTATGTCGAAGAATAGTTTTACAGCATTCATATCCACTTCGTTTATCTGAAATATAAAATGCGGATATGGAATTATTATATTCTATCACATCATGGTATTTGTCAATCGTGATGAATAGTTTATTTTGTGGAATCTTGTTGTACTCTTTATATTTGTGATAAAGCGCATTTACCATGACATGATTTTCATCCACACGAAGGAACTCCATCGCTGATGCTATACCTTCTATACGCTCTTCGTCATATTCTATCGTTTTACAATAATATTTTACCGCGTTAAATTTGTCATCTTTCTTATGGTATAAATCACCCAAGCATAATGCACTGTAATATTTTTCCTGGTTCCAGTTGTTTTGGTCAAGAACCCGAAGATACCACTCGATTGCTTTATCCATATAACCAAATCCAGCATCCATCCAGCTTTGTGCGCAATAAAATGCATATCTTTCAGCAAGCGCGCGCCCTTCACCATTCATTCCACCGTCCTTTTTAATTTCTTCATGATATCCGCGTTCTAGTACTGCCGCGTCTTTAATGTATTTGTGTGGGTCTTGGTTACGACTACCTATTCTACCAGATTCAACATAATAGTTGCCCTGTATTATATATGAACTCTCCTCTTTATCTACGCATGCGATATACTCGTGAAGTACGCCAATATACCGCCATCTTTTTCGGTTATTTACGATAAGTGTTCGCATATAAACAAACGACTGTCCTAATTTTAGCTGGTATGCATCATGTATTAATTCACGCGGCAATTTAAAGTCGCCGTGTATTGTATCATCTGCATCAAAAATAAAGAGGTAATCTGTTTTATTGAATGCCATTTGAAGAGCAAGCGTTCTATTAAATCCAAAATCGCGCCACTCTACTTGCTCGATATAGCCCGGTATGTTACGCCTTTTAAAAAAATCGCGAATAAGTTCCATTGTGTTATCAGTTGAACCGGTATCGGAAATATAATATGCATCAAAGTCGATGTAACTACATAGATTTTCGAGTGTTGTTGTAATAATATGAGACTCGTTTTTAACAATCATATTAAGACATATTGTATAAGATTTAGACGGTTTCTTTTTTATTTCCGTGTAAGCATTTGTGGTAGAACCGACAACATGATTGTCGCAAGAAGTCAATTCTGTTATAATCATACTTGCATAAAATAGCTGGATTGTTTTTAGGTTTGTTTTTAGGTTTGTTTTATTTTACCACGATATAATAGCTATAATATAATGTCATTTACACGTTTTCATGATGACCCTGACCGTATCAAAAAACAACTTCAACAATCCACAGATGTAGGACGATATTGTTTGAATGTTCCTGGTCCTGGTGATAAACCTCTTTATTATGAAGATCCATACATTCGCGCGCAGTTATGGGCCGGAAATATTATGACGAATACTGTTGATATTGAGACAGAATTATTTGGTCTCTCGCGTAGATTAAATCGTGACTCGGTGGATAATTATCACCATGATAGTCGGGCATCAGTGGCTACGCGAACGAATGAATTGATACAATGTCCTACTCGTAGCGGAAGTTCAGTAGAACAGTCGCGCGCAACTCATCCCGCATGGATGTTGCGCGATGTTGAACAAGATAATTGGAAGATGTTGCACTTTGACCCGCAAGAGAATGTATTCATGCCATTTTTCAATAACTTGAATACTCGTATTATTGAGAAGGATCGATTTGTCCCACAAACTACAGTACCTGGTATTTCAGATGATACCTATTTTAATGTACATCCATCACATCGAAACCCTACATTAGAAGGAATGGTTGGCGGAAGACGAGATAGTGAGCGCGATTTAGGCGGCAGCGTCGTCGGTTCCCAAACAAAAATTCAGGATGTAGGCGATATTCGTCAGTTTAGTGGAGCCAACGTTTTGTTTTCATAATTAATATTATATGATTTGAATATTATATGTATTTGAATATTATATGTATTAGAATAATATATATAATAATACCAATAACAAATGGCCGAAATCGCATTGATACTAGGAAGTCTAGGTGCAGCTTATATTGCATCAAACCGTAATAACAATAGTGTTACAGAACCATATCGCAATCCAAATGCAAATAATGCCAGATATCTACCAAATATGAGTATTCCTGTAACAAATTATCCAGTAGTTCGCCCGAATACGGGCAGTAATGTGAATGAATATAAGAACCCTAACACGCCGACTGACCGTTATTATGCGACAAACGTTGATTATGATAAGATGTCGGCTGGTGTTGCTGGAGGAGTTGGTGGTGTAGGCATACTTCGCGGAATTGCAGAACGAGGTCGGGACTTTTCAAACGATAAGAATGATTTTATTACGCAATCAGGTTCTATCGCTGGTTCCGGAAATATTGGCGAAGGTTTAGATACACAATTTGGTGACAATTATAGCAAAGATGGTTTTACATCTCTCATGGGAACAAGAATAGACCCAGCAAATTTCACACATAACAACATGGAGCCGTATTATGGAGCGAAAGTGCGTGGTATCACTACAGGTGCAAATATGCATGAAAATGTCCTTGATAATAAGGTGGGTGGCGGGTCACAATATGTATCTAAGACCGAACAGGCTCCTTTATTTCGTCCGCTTGACAATCTTCATCTTCCGAATGGTATGCCAAACCAGAATGATTTTTATCAATCGCGTGTGCTTCCAAGTATGAAGATTGCAAATGTGAAACCATGGGAAGAAGTTCGTGTTGGCCCGGGTTTAGACCAAGGTTATGGCACACAAGGAACACTTGGATTTAATTCTGGAATGGAAGCACGAGAGAAATGGATTGACCGCGGGGTGGATGAACTTCGTGTCAAGACAAATCCTAAGCTTTCATATTCTCTCGAAGGTCATCAAGGGCCTGCCGCACATTATATCCAAAATGCGCCTACTGCTGAAACTTTAGGACGAATGGAGAAACATCTTCCGGATACGTTTTTTGTGAATACTCCTGACCGTTGGTTCACAACTACCGGTGCAGAGAAGGGTGAGACACAGCGTGCGATTGAAATGGACCGCGAAAGTAACCGCCAGACGACGACATCTGAGTATTTTGGCGCAACTGCACCAGCCGATGGTGGAAGCGCAATGTATGCTCCGAAGAATTTTGAAGATACTCGCCGTCAAACTTATGATGGTAAGCCGATTATCAATCCTTATGCCGCGGAGAAAAATACCGCGACGGAAGCTGATTTTGGCCGTATGAGTTACAAATTTACGCATAATAACCGAACAACTGTACGCCCAAATGAGATGGGTGGAATACATGGCGCACTGAAAGCAGTGGTTGCCCCACTATTGGATGTTCTGAAACCGTCGCGTAAAGAAAATGTGGTTGGAAATGCGAGAATGTACGAGAATGCACGTATGCCGGTTCCTGCTGCAGTAACTGCGACATTCAATCCAGCCGACCGCGCACCAACTACAATTAAGGAAACTACTGTTGGGTTGGTTGGATATGACCATCTTAATGTTGAACGTCAAGCCGCTGCTGGTTATTTAATCTCTCAGAACACGCCTGTAGATACAGAGCGAGCAACCACGAGCACGGACTATTTAGGAGGTGCTGGCGGTACTGCCACGCGTATGGGCAATGGATTGTATAACGCGGCTTACAATCAGCGAAATAACGTAAATAAGACTTATAAAAATATTACCAATCACGGATCAATGTCACTCTTCAATTCTAATACCAATGTTAAAATCGACCGTATTGATGCCGACCGCACTAATCATCGCACGATGGTTGCGACAAATGCACCGGCATCAATACCGAGTATCGATATTTACGGAAAGATGACAATGCCGCAGAGCTACGATGAAACTAAGCTTAACGAGAGAATTCAGCCGGATATTTTGAACGCATTTAGACAAAATCCATATACACACAGTTTGCAAACGTATTGAAATAAACATTACATCTATTTATGGCCACGTAAAGGTTCATAATTAGATGTGTCGAGAGATTTATTTATCATGTATAGATATGCACTATACACTAGAGATAATTTTATAACAATATATTAGTTATTATAATTCAAATGAATTTATCGGATTTATTTAATGATAAATACACGGTAGTATTCGTACTTATTTTAGTATTATTAGTAAGTGTATGGATTTCACGTACATATCGGAATGGAGGTTTTAGTCGATGGATTGCGCCGTCTGAAGGGTATGGGACAGGTGTTATTGAAGGAATGAGTGGTTCGCCACTTACATCTCTTCTGACATTATCCTATGATAATACTGCTCCTTCGGGAGCAAGTTCGGCCACAGACGGAAAAGTTATAGTAAATCGATGCGAATTTGTTCAGAATAGTGAAATGAAGTATCGGTTTATTTTTAAGACAACAACCGGAACCAACTTAAAGGGTGGTCAAACTCCCGCTAAAACAGTTAAGATAACAATACCGGCTATATATGCGAGCAATACTAGTGCAACTGGTATGAGTTTAACATTAAGATTAAATATTCCAAATGCACCGGTTATTGAAACAATTACAGCTCCATCGAATGGGCTTAGGGTTAGTGTTAGTGCAGATGGAACGAAATGTGAAATAACATATACTCCACAGCAAACAGCCGATGTTGGACCGGCAACGTATCTATTAGAATTGTCTGGTATAAAGACACCTACTACGGCACCAGCTGCACCTACAACTAGCCAATATGTTACATTAGAAAGTTCTGCCGAACCGTCTCAGGCTGAGACGCTAGTTGCAGTGAATTTCTTCTCTACAGATCCTGCGAAATTAGTTAGAATATTCAGCAATAAAAGATATGACGGAGGTTCATCTGATATATATCATGATTGCCGTAAAATAATAGCCACATCCACTGCTAAATTATTGGAGAGAGACGATTCAACTACAGAAACACCGACTGGAAGTCAGACGGTCTTTAAGTTAGATTTTGCACTAACCAATCCGTTAAGTGTTGGAGATATGATGATGATACAAATACCAAACTTATTAAGATTAGATGGCACAACTTTACAGATTAAACTATTACAAGGTGCAAATACATTTGCATACAGAGACTTGACATTTACAACTGCATCACCGTCATTTGCGTCATTTATTTTAAGTGGTGATAATCCGGTTAGTGCCAACACTACTGCCACATTATTCTTATATGGTGTTCGTACTCCAGACCAAGAAGTTCAGGCACCGTCTAATGGAAATAAAATAAGAACATTCTTGGCGGGAGCAAGCAATCCGACTTTTACTAGCTCAAACTTTTTAGATGCAGGTGAATACACATTTCCGGCAATACCAAAAAGAGCTTCAACGGCTGTGAGCAGTGGTTCGCCTACATCCTCCGGAACAGCAAGCGATGGAACAACATATGTAACCAGTGCTGCGTCTTCTGTTCTCATTTCAGATGTGAAACGTCAGATGAACTGGGCAATTGAAGCACAAAAAGAATACGAAACTGCATATAAAGCACTTCGTGCTGCAACCACGACGACCGCAAAAACAGATGCTCAACTTAAATACGATGTCGCGGTTGCTAGACGTAATCGCCTGATTGCAAGTCACCCAGACTCCTGGTATGATGGTGCGAATTGGCGATATGGTGATGACGGACATGTGCGTAAATGCGTTGAACCATCCAATCTCTCAAGCAATGAAGGCAACTGTCAGAACATATTTCGATTGGACGCGAGTGGTAATGTCATAAAATCAGCAGATGGTAATAATATATTACTTATGCGAAAGTGTCCATGGAAGTGCAACAATCCCGGATTAACCGGTTCTGATGCATGCCGGATCGACGCCGACTGTCTTAAAGTCACACGTTGGGCTACATATTTACCGGACGGAACCCAAATCGAAAGAAACTTACTTGCAACAACCAGGTCAAATTATGACGAGATAACAAGTGAGACAAGTTCGTCGTCACTTGCAGATGATGACATATATCGTCGCGGTATTACTCGTAATTTTCGTGGTTATGGACGACCACCTCGTAATTTTCAAGGCCAGCGTCAAGGTTATGAATATGGGCAAAGTCCAGGTCTATTTGGGTCAATACGTGATGCAGCTGGCAATATTATACGGGGTATTGGACAATGGATTGACCCGAACGATCCCGCTGCCAACCAACGTACTAACCGTCATAACGCTTATTATTATGAGGACGGTTCGCCTGCAGCAACAGCTTATCTTGGTATGTATAATGGTCAAGGATATGAAGAGGAGTCGCCATTTTATACCGCATCCAAACCGACAAATTACTATTACACTACGAATTATTATTATACAGATGGAGAAACAGGTAGCAGTGAAGTAAATGATGGAAAAAGTAATATGCCTGGGAAACTATCAAATGTGAAACCGTACGACCAGGCTATTAATTTTTAACGGAATAAACGGAATTAATTGAATAAATGGAATTAAACAAAATTTGTCATTATTATTAAGATTTATAACATTGATACATCAAATCATAATGACAAGTAATTCATCTGAATTAGAAGACATACATAAAAATATTCACAATAAACTAGATGTCTTCATAAAAAACCGAAAAATTCCGAACATTATATTTTATGGACCTCATGGGTCAGGCAAAACGTTTATATTAAATCGGTTTATTTACTCGATATATAACGGTGATAAGAGTGCTATAAAAAACTATGTTATGCGCGCAAATTGTGCGCATGGTAAGGGAATACGATTTATTCGAGAAGAATTGAAATTTTTTGCGAAGACGAATATCGATATGAAAGAAGGTTCAATATTTAAATCAGTCATATTGACAAATGCAGATAAACTGACAATAGATGCACAATCAGCATTACGAAGATGTATTGAACTATTCAGTTCATCTACCCGATTTTTTATTGTTGTTGAAAATAAAGATAGTCTTTTGAAACCAATACTTTCAAGATTTTGCGATATTTATATATCCCCACCAGTATTTTCATTATCATCTCCGATAAATGAAATACAATGCGATAAAATGACAACACCTATAATATCTGATGGTATAAATCTTCATAGTTATCTTGCAGATAAAGCATGTGATACGAATAAAATCATCAAGTCGAGAGAACACACATTAGACGAACTTATAAAAATACACTCAAGTTTTTTGAAGGAACCACCCATTCCGACTGAACCAGAAAATAATGCACCATCATGTAAAAACTATGAAGGTATAATAAGTCTATCTATTTCCTTATACGAACAAGGATATTGTGGTCTCGATATTATAGATTTTATTCATAATCATCCAGATATTATCGAGATAAAAAAGTATGAGTTGCTTATTATGTTTGATAAAGTACGAAAAGAATTCAGGAATGAGAAATTATTGATACTATACTTCCTTCACTTCATTGTATTTCGTTGTAATTTGAGTTTAGAAAATATCTCATTTATGTAATACTCAATTATATTTGTGGTAATTCTTATTGTAATGGATGATTATTCGGTTACTTCGTTGTATGAGTCGAAAAATGAATGGGCGTCTCGGTTGGTGAATATTTTGACGCCGCTTATTCAAGAAGGAATACGGTCTATTTTTGATGAAGCAGTGAAATTATGTGTTGGCAACAAAGAGCAAGACAAGTATCTTATGACATTTCAGAACCTTCTCTCGAGAGTTCCCAAATGGAACCCCAACATTATCAAGGAAGAGACTGGTAGAATTAAGGAACGCAGTACATGCGGATATTTAGAGGATTTGATAACATGCGTACATATCATTCATTTAAAATGCATGACTGTCATGCGTGTTGGAAATAAACAAAAGAAAGTTGATATCAAAATTCCACAATTGGCGGATTTTATACATAAGATTTATGTGAATACAGCGCGAAAGGTGTATTCGAATGTATATATTTTCGAGAGAGGCATTCAGCCGCTTCATACTCAGCGCAACAATCGTGAATTTGAGATTATTGTCAAGGAATGTATTTATAATACAATTCGTGATAATATACCAGTAGAAGAACTGATTAAGATGTATTTAGAAGATACAATTGAGGATGTAGTTGAAGTGACAGAGAATGAAGAGGTTATTCAACAGGAACCTATTCTCTCGGAAGAAGATGCAAATCTCTCGGCAAGACGTCGCGCACATCATGGAAGTACGCGCAGAAGACGCCATCGCGACCGTGTATCCGAAGATAATAATTCTAATGGTGCAGCAGATGGAAACAATGATGCCGACACTCCAACAACATTAGACCAACTTGACTTCGTTGGCGAATTAAATGGTGCAGTAACATCATTGTCGTCGTCAGGCGATGAGAAGACAACGAGAGATAATGTTGATGTTGATGCTGGTACTAGCAGCGGTACTAGCAGCGCTGGTGGTATTTCATTTGGTGAAAATGAGGTGCGCACTTTTGAAACAGATGCAAGTGAGAGAAGGAATGAATATATGAGAGACGATGACGATGCAGATGGAGGCGATGATGAAGATGGCGATGTGGGACGTTTAAGGATTGGCGGAGATATCCGGTTAGACACACTTGATATTCATACACTGAATGACGTACAAGAAATCAATGCGCCGCCTCTTTTAGATGATATCGAAGTATTATCGTAATATTGAAACGTGTTTATTCATAGGTTTAAATATTCATATGGTATAATATAAAAATACAATGTTCGGCGAGGATGGAGGCAGCTGGTATGATAATATATTTTTGATAGATATATTGATTTTTGTATTTTCTTTTGCATTTTTAGCAATCGCCGGTATAATAATGTATTTTTGTTATCCACTAGTGATGACGGCATTTCAAACCTGAAACGCGTATAAAAATAAATAAATAATTGAAATCGTATGTATATACATCTATTGAGAACTATATACATTCAAGCAGTATGTTTAACTCCACAAAATTGGCAATTATCGGCGCAGCTGTCGCAATTGTCTATTTTTTATTGAAATTTATAGAAATGCGATTTGTTGATACCGATAACCAAAAGTCTGTAAAAGTGCTTCTTCGCGACTCGATTGTAGTGTGTGTTTCGTCAATTCTAGCAGTCTTTATATTAAACCAATTTGAAAATATTAGTAGCGGAACCAGTGGCGGCAGTGGTGCTCCCGCTGTATTTGTAGATACACCCGGATTTTAATCAAGATGTAATTGTTCTGGTTCGCTGTCTGTTGATACATTATCACATTCTGTCTTTTGTTGCATTTTAGTGTCTTCAATACCATGCGCATAATAATGTTTTCCAACCTGGTTCAAATTGGACAACATCAATCTCCACGCATCATAATAAGAATATTCTGTGTATTTCAATTCTGATGCCCATTTCTCGCAAAATCGGCGAACGTATGGTGCCGCAACTGCATTTTTATACTGAGGCATTGACGGAAACAGGTGATGCTCGATTTGAAAATTAAGATACCCCATAATCCAACTAACTAGTTGTGATTTGGTAGAGATATTCACACTATGATGAAGCGCATATTCAAACCATAAAAGATGTTTATCCTCCGGTATAACGTCTGTAAATGTGTGCGACAGAGAGAAATGACCAAATAGATATATGAAATTCCAGAAATTTATTACCATAAGCAGAAAATACGAGTATATAATTCCATAGCCTGCATAACTAGAAATGATGAAAGGAATAGATATATGTGAGAATAACATACATAGAAGTTCAAATGTGGTTTCAACTCGCTGTTCTCTCGTCTTAGTTGTACATAAACGATGAACTACCTTCTTTGGATGAAGATAATATGTCCAAAATAGATGAACAATTATACCATTTACGATAGGAAGAAACGTCCAGGCTTGAAGACGCATCCACCACCGGTTCATAAATCGCGACGCCACCTTACCATTTGTGTTTTCTTCGAATGCTCTATTAAAAAAAGCAACGAATGGTGTTGTATCCAAGTCAATGTCATGCTTCACCTTCTGAGGAGTTGCGTGGTGTTTTTGATGCATTGTATTCCATACACTTGAACTCACGCCATCACCAAAACACATTGTAATAGTTTGAATTGCGCGGTCTAATCGCCGAATACCCGTAAAACTAAGATGTCCGCATTCATGTTGCACCCATCCACACCGCGTTTTAAATGCAATAAATGAGAGAACCGAGAGATAAATGTTATAAGAAGCCATCCAGGTTCCTACACTGAAATAAAATGCGAGTTCCAATAATCGAAAATACACGTGAATATAATCCGGTTCAAAACACCCTTGTTGAATAAGAGTTGTCCGCATCTCTCGAAAATCTGTTGTCATATCTGTTTCGCGTTGTGTTAGTTGAATTTCTGGATGAAGGCCATCACCGGATTTCTCAGGTCCGTCATTATAATGAGGAAGTGAATGAAGAACTTTTTTCGCCTTTGATGAACGAAAATGAAATTCATTAAATATTTCAGTCGAATCAGCTGTATTTTTTGCATAATTTATGATATTTCCGCCAGGATGTTTGAATTCGGTTATGTCATATGTTACACCATCAATCGTAATTACATCGCGTTGTTTTTTTGGTGTCGTCATTATTTGTATCGACAAATGTTCGTTATACAATACCAATAGATAAATAACTAGGGTTGTGTTTATATCGATTAGAAACGATGATATTTAAAAAATAAGAATAAAAGCGTAACATTTACCGTAACACTTATAATACCAGCAACCATAAGTGATGTATCCTGAATGAAATAGCCATGAAATAACCAAAGAGTACTGGTTAATAGTAGTAAGAATAACGAATAAAGTGACAAATCTTCCACATGTTTGGTTTGATATGTTTTGTATAATTGAGGAAATAGTTGTATGCAATTAACAATCGGTGCTAATATAGAGACAGAATGAGCAAAAGACATATTGCAATGAATAATATTTGTAATATTATATAATATAACCAGATATATTCTCTCGCATACATTATACATTAAATGAGTGTGATAGCGGATATATCACCTACACAACTCATCAACGAATTTCTCTCGGGTCTTACAATCGCATTATTACTTATTCCTGAGTCAATTGCATTCGCTTTTATTATGGGATTGTCTCCAAATACAGGACTACAAAATACCATGATAATGTCTCTCATCACTTCATTATTTGGAGGAATGCCAACGATGATATCCGGTTCTACTGCTGCTGTTGCAACTTCTATTGCCGGTGTTTCAACAATTCTCGGAAAGGAATATATTATTCCAACGGTAATTATTGGTGGTGTCATGCAGATTTTAGCTGCTGTTACTGGGTTATACAAATATGTAACTTATGTTCCAAAATATATTATGTCTGGGTTTTTGGTAGCATTGGCCGGTCTTATTGCAATTCATCAACTTGATAATTTCAAAGATAAGGAACACAAATGGATTACAGGTTTGAAATTAGCGAATACGTCATTATTCACGATTATTTCCACATTGATTGCATTTTTTGGAGTTATTAAAATAACACATAGCAAAGACCAAAACATTCATATTCCTGGAGGACTTGTATCCATGTTTGCAATTACGGGATTTATATTTATCTTTACAAAGTATTACAATATTGACCGTGTAAAAGATATTGGTGAAATAAATTCAGATTTACCATCGCTTATTTCATTAGATGGTATTTCTCCAACTAAAATAAAGTATGATGTTGATACGTTGTTTAAAATGTTGCCATTTTCAGCCGCAATGGCATTTACTGGGCTATTAGAATCACTTATTATGGTGAGAGATACAGAGAGTGCGCTTGGTATAAAAGGCGATTCATTCCGAGAGAGTATAGTGCAAGGTATTGCGAATGTAGCGACTGGATTTACTGGTGGGTTTGGAGGTTGCGTGTTGGTTGGGCAAAGCAAACTTAACTTATTTAATGGTGCGAAAACCCAATTTTCATCTGTGATTACGAGCTTACTATTTATAGTTATATGTCTATTCTTTGGCCCGGCTATTAACGAAATTCCAATTGCAGCAGTAGTAGGGGTAATGTTACTTGTCGTATATAAGACTGGTGACTGGGATAGTTTATTCAAACCACAATCGTTCGATCGCCGATGGATAATTACATTAATTACTGCATTCGTTGGTTTTATCTCTGGTAGTTTGTCACTTGGGGTTGTCGTGGGTGTGGTTCTGGACAAGATTACCGCGCGGTTATGAAATATGGATTAAATTGTAATATTGTGACATTGTATTTTTATAGTATCGTACGCACACAAGCCAAAATAAATGAGCAAAGCAAGCAGAATTGATAAATAAGATATATATAAGACCCTATTCAAAAAATCGAAATAGAAAATACAGTATTCATCTACTATCTAGAATATAACAATCTAGAATATAACACGAACCATACATCCAAATTATTCAATTACTAATAACATGGGTTCAAGAATGTAAAACATAAAAAATTGATTTGTTATGTTTTCATTATTCAGTATGTATCATTCGTTCATTCGTTGTAATGTCTGTTGCTGCTGCTGCCACCGAAACTGTCGCACCCGAGACCGTATCTATTGCTCTTAATACGGGTAGCGTTTCTGATTACTGGCCTCTTACATTGGATGCAGTGAGTGATTGTGACCTATCTTATATGAATGACAAATGGTCGGAGGATATGATAAAGGATGGAATGCGCGCGATTATTCGCGCCGGACAACTACCCCAGGTCCGATGTGATGCGAAGAGTGTTTGGACCCATCTTTCGAAATACAGCCCACCAGCCGACCGCGGTTTCATGTTCAGTCACGGCGATGACCGCCTTGTTACACTGGTTCAAGATAATATGGAAACAGGGCATTCTGGTTCCAGTATGGGATGGACCATGCGTAATATTGAGTTCATCGCCAAGAATGGACTTCCAGCTCACCGAGTGATGATACTCGAAAATAGAAGGCGTTGAAATCATCAGCAATAACACGGTAATGTATCGACATTAATACATATATGTGTATTTTTTCCGTCGTTCAAGAATTTTGCAGCTAATGCCGCATGCTTCTTATATTTTTTTAATGTAATTCTAAATCCATCAAACACCTGATTATGGATTTCTTTTGACGGAATATGGTTATGAACTGACCTAGAAATCATTTTGTACAATTTAAAATCAGGATATCTCTCTTCACCACTTGATTTATACAATACATTACGACCTTTATCATCCATCGTCCATTTTACAACCAACTTAATAATTGGGTCGGACTTGCACAGTTTTTCTACTTTATGCAAGTCATAAATAAAATAATCAAATAGTGCGCATGCAAAACGACACAAATCAAAACTGTAATTCGGTTCAACGATTGGCTTATCTGGATTATAATAGGGCGGAAAATTGTACTGTGTTGCCGCATCACCTTTCGGATGAAAACTATCACTGCATATTAATTCGCCATGAAACTTGTAAATTGCGCGACCGAAATCAATGATTTTGAATATGCGTCCGTATGTGGGGACCTTATAATATTGCCCTTCATAATGATAATAAATAAATTCTTCAGTAGTCTCAATAAACATGATGTTATTTGTGTGAAGGTCATTGTGTGTGAATGCGAACATTTTTTGGTAAATAATAAGTGTCATAATCACTTGAAATAGTAGCGACGTCCATTCTTCTTTTGTTAGCTCATCGTGCATCATAATATGGTCGAGAGTATTCACACATTTTTCAAGTAAAATCGCTTGAACTGGAAAGTCTTTTATTTTAACAATGATTTTTTCATCATCACTATAGTCATCATCATCTGAATACATTGACGAACCATCGACCGAGCTGTCATCATTTTGAGATATGCATTTATTATCGTCGGCATCATTATCATCGTCGTCATTATTATCATCGTCGTCATTTCCCTCTTCGTCAAGTTCGGCATCATTATCGTCGTCTATCGTCGTATAAGACGAATTCGATTGTGATGTTGTATCGCTGTCACTATCGTCGTTATCTCTCGTGTTCTTTTTCGGATGCAATATTGTTGGCGTATGAACTTGGTCGGTGTTACATTCAGTTCGCGTATCGAAGTCATCAATGTTTATTTCGACAACATCGAGAGGTGCTATTGATAGTCCAGATAATTCTGGCGGAGGAAGTAGCTCATTTGTTACAATAGATGTTGTATCACATATGCGAACATCCTCGAGAATATTTATACGGTTTTTATTATTAAAATAATTATCTGATAATAACCCATCACTTGCTATTTCTTCATTCATAATTGGATTTAGCTTGTTTCGCAGTTTCAATAATTTGTTGGCGCTGATATTTGTATCATCTTCACCGAATTGAGAATAGTCAATGATAAAGCGTTCATTTTCATATGTATTAAAAAAAGAACAATCTGCCAAATAATCTATGTCGTCAAATACGTTTGTTGAAAATTCGCGCTGTTTGCAAAGATAGCTTCCATAATAGTCCAGCCCATGGACAATACCATGTGTATGAAGAACCCGACTTGTCAAGTATGAAAAAAATCCATCTACATAGGATGAATTATTAGTATTCAGCATTTTTTCGTCACAATTTTCTAGAGTTGAGTTGTATTTAGGAAGTATCGCCCCTGATACATTTGACACCCCAGCCGATGTCTCATATTTTCCAGATAAATAACGGATTGGGTCAAGAAGGGGTGAATATTTTACAAAAATTGGAACATTTGTCGTATTTCCATCGTCGTCGCCTATCACTGTTTCTAAATGATTTAGAGAACTATGACTGGAATTGCAGCGACCATCTTCATTTGTACTATTATGATTAGCGACAATTTGAGTAGGATGTTCGATGATATTATGCAGATAATACTTCTGGTTCAATTGAATTGCATTATAGTTTGTATCATTAATATCAAAAAATCTCGAGTAAATCGGTATATAATTTTGAATATCATATAATAAAGCTACATCTATCTTTTCGGGAGTATATTTATGTTTTCTGTAGTGAAGTTGAAATGTGTTTGATGTTGTCATTTTCCTAAAATACAATAATATGATTGTTCGATAGAAGTTTTATATTGGTTTTAAACGGGCGCTCGTGTAAAATATCGTAAAAAAATATATATCATTTTTATTACAAGGTGAAACGAAACATTCATCATGAATTTAGAACTTACGAAATTCGATATGAAAGCCATCAGTTTTCGTCCAGATGAAAATAAAGGCCCGGTTATTGTACTCATTGGGCGCCGTGATACTGGTAAAAGTTTTTTGGTCCAAGATCTAATGTTTCATCACCAAGATATTCCGATTGGAACTGTTATTTCGGGTACAGAAGCCGGAAACGGTTTTTTTGCTGCACATGTCCCTAAGTTGTTTATCCATGATGCTTATAATACCGCGATTATAGAAAACATTCTCAAACGGCAAAAGGCTGTGTTAAAGCAGGTGAAGAAGGAAATGGACACGTATAAAAAGTCTTCTATTGACCCGCGTACGTTTGTTGTATTAGATGACTGTTTGTATGACAACAAATGGACGAAAGATGTAATGATGAGGCTTCTCTTCATGAATGGGCGTCACTGGAAAATTATGTTGGTCATCACAATGCAATATCCCCTTGGTATCCCTCCAAATCTCCGCACGAATATCGACTACGTTTTTATTCTTCGCGAACCATATATTGCGAACCGTAAGCGAATTTATGACAACTATGCAGGTATGTTTCCTACGTTTGAGAGCTTTTGTCAGGTGATGGACCAATGTACCGAGAATTATGAGTGTTTAGTCATTAATAATAACGCGAAATCGAATAAATTGCAAGACCAAATATTCTGGTATAAGGCGCAACAGCATGGACCGTTTAAGTTAGGGAGTAAGGAATTCTGGGAAATATCGAAAAATCTTGGTTCTGATGATGAAGGCGAACAGGCGTACGACCCTAATGCAGCAAAAAATAGTAAAGGCCCGAAGATTAATGTGAAGAAAAGTAAGTGGTGATGAATTGTCTATTTATATGATGATTATTATTACTGTACCGCGTAAATGCATATTACGCAGTAATAATAATCGATTACTCTTTTGGAGTTTCGGTATCTAAACCAGTGAGCCTCGAAAGCCCGTGGTCGCTATTCTTATCCATAACAACATCTTCGCTCTCAAATAACTCCTTTCGCATCTCTTCAACTGTCATTGTAACTGATGAAGTCTCATCTCCAGCATTCCAAATACCTCCACCAACGCTCTCTGAGCTTTCAGTCGTGTCCGTATCACGCGGCTTTGCATCAACTAACGTCTCGCCGTCATTCGCCAACATCTGTGTAAGCTTATTGCCACTCTCCTTCGCCAGCTTCATATTCTCCTGAATGGCCTTTGCCTTTGTCTCCTTAACACGCTTGTCAAACTCAGTCTTCGCCTGCTCTTCGTTCTTCTTCTTCTCCGCCATCAACTGGTTCAATGTCTCCTCCATGTATTCAACACGTCCAGTCTTGTAAGCATCAGGATGAAACGGAACCCACATTCCGACAGGTCCGACAAAAACATCATGATTTGGATCTACCTCGCGCAACATTTGACAACGCAACTCAGCCTCTTTCTGCGAGCCAAATACACCACGAACCTTCAATCCGCGCACAGACGTTTGAAAGTTATGCTTCTCATTAAACTCGTTTTCGAGGTCGTCTTCGTGCTTATCAAGAAACGTCTTGTATTCATCGTAAATATTCGTCTTTTGGAGTGTCTCTTTCTCTTCTTTAGCAAATTCCTGAAAATCGGCGGATATTTTATCAAAACTTACGTGATACTTAAACGAAACAAAATTAAGGAACTGAATAAACTTTTCCATCGACTTCTGATAGTCCCAGTAATGAAGAAATTTATCAAAGAAGAAATGGTCCTTCTGCTTCAGAATAGATTCCGGACTAACAAATGATAGACATGCAAATTTTTGGCCAGCAATCGGTTTATCTTCTTCCAATAAATCAATGTACTTTGGATTTACATCACCAGATTTAGTATTTTTCAATTCAACGCCAGATGGGGGGCTCTGATGCGACATAATTTAGATTATAATATAGTATTACATAGTTGTTTAAGTGATTTAACGCATTTTTTATTTGGTAAATACTCACATTCATAAATATTAATTTCTTATCATTATTTATAATAAATCATCAAATGTCCGGTGTTTTTGATTTAGGCGAACTCGTCAAGAGAACCATTAAATATTTGGTGGAAGGTGTCATGGTCGCAATTGCTGCCTACGCCATTCCTAAACGCAGTCTTTCTTTCGATGAGGTTGCATTAATTGCCCTTACCGCCGCTGCTACATTCAGTATTTTGGATACTTATGTTCCTAGTCTTGCCGTCAGCGCCAGGACCGGTGCAGGCTTCGGTATTGGCGCCAACCTTGTCGGGTTCCCCACCCCTCTCCGAGTGTAAAGTAACTATATCACTCTGTTATACTATGCCCCCCCCCCCCCCCCCCATCCCAATAAACACGACAATGTATCTATAATATATGCTTCAATTAGTATATATTACAGAAATGGTAGTATTACCTCAATGGAATGAATTTCGGAAATGGATTGGCGTTCCACCTCCGACAAAGGAAAGTGGTGCTGTAACTGAATTACGAGAGAGGTTTAGTAATTATCATTATAATATTGTAGAACATGACCCCGATAATTTCCGTATTTTTATCGCATTTTTAATTGTATATATTATCATTCTTCTTGTACAGCCTACACGGTACTATTGGTGGTATCCATCGTTCAATCTCTCAATGCCGGGAGTTGGTAAAGCGTTTCCAGATAGTCATGGTGAAGTGAATGTTATCATAAATGAATACATTATGAAACGTATGCCGAGTGACATTGCATTTTTTCGTTTGACAGATATGAATGTATCAGAAGCATTTACATCTATTATCAAATCGGATGAAATGACCTTAGAAGAAATGGACCATATTGTTACAAGTTCGCGCGTTGTCTTTGTTACGAAAATTATGAAATGGAAGTATAATCGCGCACGACCTGCACAAATCGCGCCAGAAGTAATCAATGAACGAAACGGCACATTACTTCATTCTGTTTCAGCCGCGACGCCATCATACCCATCTGGTCATGCAGTTCAGGCATATTATTTAGCAAAAATACTTGCTCGCCGGTTTCCAGCAAAGACCCAAGCAGTAATGGAGATTGCAACCAAATGCGCAAATATCCGGATTATGGCAGGACTACATTATCCAAGTGACCGTGATTTTGCATGGTGGATTGTAGATAAGTATTTAACAGATAAATAATCGAAAGAAGTCTTTATCATTCGCATAAAATGTATATTACCATCTCTTAGGTTTCTGTTTTACTAAGTCAGTCATCATTTTCTCGTAATTTACTTCTTGTTTTTCAATATCACTATATCCTGCGCGTTGTATAACACAAATAGGCGTGATAAGGTACCATCGGTCTTGGCGTTGTAGGCGTTTCCAATATATATCACATGAAAATTCTGGCTTGTTTTCGGGATTTGCTATAAGCCCGGCAAGGCTCTCTTGAAAGTTCGCAATCAACGTATCATAATATCGACTGCATACAAGATAACAACCGGTAGTCTGACAATTTGCAACCCGAAAACAGTCGGGTCCTTCTATTTTAAATGGAGGAAAATTATTACCAGAAAACAAAACTACATCCCAGTCATCACGAACCCGTGAAAGAAAGGAATTTACTTGATGAACAAGTATTTCAGGATGAATAAATTGCGCGTCATCTTCAAAAATAAGAACATGGGCCCAACCATTATTTTTTGCGATACGCAAACATTCGATATGACTTTTAGAACAACCAATTGCACCATGTTTATGAGATATTGCAGAAAATCGCGCTACAGGATAAAATGTAAAATCACCTGGGTATTGCTTATAAAGCTCTTCGATTTGATTTTCAAATAATGCACGACGGTCGGTGCGCGTATCCAAGTTGATATAGATTGCATTTTTAATATCAGAAAATCTACGAAGCATAGTAAAAAATAAATCAGGCTGAATACATGATTATTAATATATTATTTATCTTATTTTCATAACATAAATAAACTTAAAATACACAATATAATTACAATACAATATAATACAATATGCTAACAGTATCGATTATGGGTGGTTTAGGAAATCAGCTTTTTGAAATTTTTACACTGATTGCCACTGCGCTTCGTAATAATGACAAGTTCTTTTTAATGGATGGTCAAAAATTGTGGTGTAATCCTGGACATTCAAGATATACGTATTGGACAACACTATTCAAGGGGCTGCACAAATATATAATTCATTCAGATGAAACCACTGAAAAAATGTTTAACTCACTGGAAATATGGAATGAAATCCCTTTTGTTTATACTCCTACTCCAACAGATACTATTAAATATACAAACGCACTCCGTCTGAATGGACATTTTCAAAGTGAAAAATATTTCAAAGATAAATATCAAGAAATATGTGAAATGATGGAATTAAAAAAACAACAAGAACTTGTAAAAGAAATATATGCCAATGAGACATGGAGCAGTGATTATTCGGGGCTTTCAACAAAAAAACGTATTCTGGTAAGTACTCATTTTCGTATGGGAGATTATTTAATAAACCCCAAATTTCACCTTATAATGTCGGCTGACTATTATTATAGCGCTATTTCACATATTATATCTAAACAAGGATGTTCTAATGCTTATACGTTTATTGTATTCTATGAATTATGCGATAAATCAATTGTTGAAAAATATATTAATGATATGAAAGAACGATGCGCAACGAACATAAATGGTTGTGATATTCAGTTTCATTATATTCGAACTGACATTGTTGATTGGCAACAACTATTATTAATGAGTGTTTGTGACCATAATATCATTGCAAATAGTACATTTAGTTGGTGGGGTGCATATTTCAATAATAACTCAAATAAGATAGTATGTTATCCAAGTATATGGCTTGGTAGAGATAATAATTTCGCATTTGATATAAATGACCTTTGTTTATCAACATGGGATAAAATAGAAGCTACTACAAACCCGTCATTTTGACTTAAAATTATTGACATAATATTTTATTATAACAGTGAAATATTATGATTACAACAACAATTATGGGTGGATTGGGAAATCAAGTGTTTCAGATATTTAACGTAATTGCGTCTGCGCTTCGAAACAATGACACATTTTTTTTTATGAAATATGATAAATTACCCGGACATCATGGACATCCAAGATACAGTCATTGGAGTACAATATTTAGAGGATTACGCCCGTATCTTACACCAAGTAATGCAGTAACTGATAAAATGTTTCACTCATTGATACGGTGGGAAGAAATCGGATTTAAATATACACCTGTACCGAGAGATACGATAAAATACCAGAAGCCACTTCGCTTTCATGGATTTTTTCAAAGTGAAAAGTATTTCAAAGATAAATACCACGAAATATGCCAAATGATTCAATTATCCGAACAACAAACATGGATAAAACAACTCTACGGAAGTGAAGAGTGGAGTGATGATTACCAAGGAAGTCCAAATAAAAAACGAACAATGGTAAGTTTGCATTTTCGTCTTGGTGATAATATTCAAAATATGCATATGAAAATCCATCCGATTATGTCAGTGGAGTATTATTATTGTGCGATTTCACATATTATTGCATCTACAAAAGATATAGATGATAGACCCTTTACATTTCTCGTTTTTTACGAGCCCTGTGATAAAGAAATTGTTACGAAACAAGTGTCTGAACTGAAGAACCGTTGCGCTACAGATGTAACGGGTGTAACTTACGGCCGCGATATTCAATTTCATTTTGTGAGAGATACAATTGCGGATTGGCAGCAGATGCTAATGATGAGTGTGTGTGACCATAATATCATTGCAAATAGTACATTTAGTTGGTGGGGCGCATATTTCAACAGCAATCCTTCGAAAATTGTATGTTATCCAAGTATTTGGTTTGGGCCAGGTGTATCACATGATACGTGCGATTTATGGCCTGAAACGTGGAACAAGATACAAGCAACTATAATAACAAAGTTTTGATATTCCGAGTTGTGTTAGTTAATATTTTTCGATAAATGGTAATAATGGATGATGTGTTTGTAATTAAGGTGTCGGAATGAAAACCCAATCAAATTCCAAACATATCTGCTTCCAAATCTGGTCCTGTTCAATCCGCTTCTCGCGGTCTTTCAACATTGGGAAAAACGGTAGGAATTCTGTTCGTCCAAGCAGCTCGCACAATTTATAGACAGTATAATAATAATTCAGAAAATTAACACGGTCGTCAGGGCAGAACTTTGCATATGGCCCTTGAATTTCCATAAAGAGATTACACAACCGTTCTTCCAAATCCGGGGTCATAACCGGCGGTTTAATGCCCAACTTATCTTTAATAAATGGTATATGCTCGTAGTATTTATTAAACCCGAGTTTCTTCATGATTTCTTTCGCCTTCTTATCGGTGAATTGAGAGATTTCAATACGCTCCTTTTTTATTTGCTGTTTAATGCTTTCAAGGACATGGTCAGGTATTGACGTCGTCTCTTTGGCCTGAAATTGTGCAAGAATTTCGCGGAAATGGTTGATGCGTTTATACGCGTAAAAACACGCCTCTTTAGGCGGTTCCTTATATGACGGCTTCTCATTATCAATCAGAAAGACAACTTGTTTAGAACATTTATTGCATACCATAATACCTTCACTTTCAATGGGAATCATCTCACCTTGCCGACAAAATTGGCATATATCTGTTGAATAGACATATTTAGAAACATCCATGTAATTCTGGTCAATACTCGACATATATTTCTCAACATTATTATGCTGATTTTTGAATAATTCTTCTGTTTTTTTGGCTTCTGGTAAATTGAAAAATGCATTTAGGGATTTTGTTTTCATTGAACCTCCATTCGTTATTGTTTTTTTGGTTTCAAAATATTCGAATATATACTCGCTGTTGTGTAGATAATAATTTTTATAGTCTTGTTGATGCTTTTTAATTGCGGCGTTTATTTCTTTTATCCTGTCTCGGATTTCTAGACACTCTTCAAGTGTTGATTTGTATTTAGAGGTTTCGCTGTTATCGTTTTCGGAAGATATTTTCTGTTCTTCGTCGTTGGTATTGAAGTCATTTCCGATTTTTACTATATTCCCACTTTTTAGAATTGAAAGCCGTTCTTTTAGGGAGTTTCTTTCATTTTCAAGGTCAGGAATAATTGTATCTTGTATATATTGAAACTCATTCTGTAATTCTTTGTGCTTGCTATCAAGTGTTGTTATACTTCGCTCGTCAAGAACAATCTTTTTGGGCGGTTTATACTTAAATAAAGACATAATTATTGCAATGTGGTCCTCCGCCGCCGCCGCCGTGTATAAGAAGTTTAGCGAATTTTGTTTAATTTCTATTTATGCGGAATATTATGTCAATTTCCGCGATTTTTTTTCTTTTTCAATAGTATAACAAGCATTTACAATGGGTGGAGGACTTATGCAACTTGTCGCCTATGGCGCCCAAGACGTTTACCTTACTGGTAACCCTCAGATTACTTTCTGGAAGGTTAGCTACAAGCGTCACACTAACTTCGCCATGGAGTCTATTGAGCAGACTTTTAATGGCCAGGCCGACTTTGGTCGCCGCGTGACCTGCACCATCTCTCGTAATGGTGATTTGGCTTACCGCACTTACCTCCAGGTTACTCTCCCTGAGATTAGCCAGGCTTTAAAGAACAACTCTGGTGCTCCTGGTGTTTTTGCCCGTTGGCTTGACTTCCCCGGTGAGCAGCTGATCTCTCAGGTTGAGGTTGAGATCGGTGGCCAGCGCATTGATCGCCAGTACGGTGACTGGATGCACATCTGGAACCAGCTTACCATGTCTACTGAGCAGCAGCGTGGCTACTTCAAGATGATTGGCAACACTACTCAGCTGACTTTCATCACTGACCCCTCTTTTAACGATATTGATGGCCCTTGCGATGCCAACGCTCCTCGCCAGGTTTGCGCTCCCCGCAATGCTCTCCCTGAGACTACCCTCTATGTTCCCCTTCAGTTCTGGTTCTGCCGCAACCCCGGTCTGGCCCTTCCCCTCATCGCTCTTCAGTACCACGAGGTCAAGATCAACCTTGATATCCGTCCCATTGAGGAGTGCTTGTGGGCTATGTCCAGCCTCACCAGCGGTACCGGCGCCAATGCCGCCGTCAAGGTCACCTCAGCCTACAACCAGTCCCTCGTCGCCGCTTCCCTCTACGTTGACTACGTCTTCTTGGACACCGATGAGCGCAGGCGCATGGCTCAGAACCCCCACGAGTACCTGATTGAGCAGCTCCAGTTCACTGGTGATGAGTCTGTCGGTTCCTCTTCCAACAAGATCAAGCTCAACTTTAACCACCCTGTTAAGGAGCTTATCTGGGTTGTTCAGCCCGACAAGAACGTTGACTATTGCTCTTCCCTCGAGTCTGGTTCCGTTCTTAACCGTCTCCTCGGTGCGCAGCCCTTCAACTACACCGATGCCGTCGATGCCCTTCCCAATGCTATCATGGCGTTCGGTTCTCGCGACAGTGTTGCCGCCACTACCGGCTCTTACATCAGCGCTTCTGGTCTCTTCACCGATGCCGGTGCTCCCGATGTCACTATGCCTACCACTTCTTGGTGGCACGGTGCCGACCCCGCTGTTCAGTACAACTTGCCGAACTTCGGGGCTGCTACCGCCGCTTCTGGTGTCTCTGACGCTGGTACCTTTGTCCTTACCGAGACTTCTCTCGACATGCACTGCTGGGGTGAGAACCCGGTCGTTACCGCTAAGCTCCAGCTTAACGGCCAGGACCGCTTCTCCGAGCGCGAGGGTACCTACTTCGACCTCGTTCAGCCTTACCAGCACCACACTCGTGCCCCTGACACCGGTATCAACCTGTACTCCTTTGCCCTCAGGCCCGAGGAGCACCAGCCTTCCGGTTCTTGCAACTTCTCTCGTATTGATAACGCTACCTTGCAGCTTGTTCTCTCCAACGCTACCGTTGAGGGCACCAACACTGCCAAGGTGCGTGTCTATGCCGTCAATTACAACGTTCTGCGTGTGATGAGCGGTATGGGAGGTCTCGCATACAGCAACTAAATATTTTATTACGATATATCGTCACATATTTTTATTTTCGACTATGAAAATATGTGTCACTATTTAATGTTTATTACACTCATATTTGACGATTACTGATATGATATTCTTGGGATGATATTCTTGTCATTATATATAATAAAAATATTAATATTGTCATATTTACATATCACATAATAGAAGAGTTACATATTCAGAAGTTGTCGAAGTCAAAGACTGTTCCTGTGTCCGCGTAATATCTGTTGCATGCGACGCACATAGATAAAGCATATTTACCGCTTGGGTGCCAGTAGTAAATGAATTCGGTCAAGCGAACAAAGCCAGCATCACACCCGCAGCAGAGACCATATTTGTAGTTGACGCTTTTTTTGGCACGTGCTTTGTCAGTAAGCTTGATGCCGGGAGTATGATTTGATACCGTAGTTGATGCAGTGTTTGAGGAAGAAGTATCTCTAGAAGTCATTTTTGTTTCGTCGTTCGTTGGCCGTTGTCACTAATTTGGATAATATATAAAAAAACATTTCAATTTTATCACATTTACTGAAATCGCGATGTGTTTTGTCGTATCTCGATGTTGGTTCAAGAACAAGTCCAACATTCCCATTACGCCCCCTTCACCATCCCCATCCCGACCATCCACCACAGAACAACCGACACGACGCTTCCAGCGATAAAACCGTTGCCAGCTGCCTCTAATGTTTTTCCGAATAAGAAATATGCAATCGCAGGGAAGAGGAGATAGGTCAGCACGGCGTAAAACGCCATAACACCGGTGTATTTTGTTATGTTAAAATTGATGTTCATGTTGTTATGTAATATAAGAATAATATAATTATACTTCATTCATCATTTTTCATTTTTTCAGGAACATCATCGCGAACACTCGACCACCATGTTGGCACCAAGACCCCACTTGCCACTACGAAAACAATCGAAAACCACCTGTCACTCGGGTAATTCCGCATAAATAAAAACAATGATGATAAAAATATCACCGTAAATGCCAACACTGAAATCACTAATCTGCAATTCATATTTTAGTTGTAGTTTTATGTATAAATAGTACGTATATTATTCTAAATTTCATTCTTGTATTATCGCCAACATTACAAACGATAATCATCGGGGCGCAACACACCCCCTTCAGTTCCTATACATGTCGTCGTCATGTTGTCACCGTTCTGAAAGCATTTTCTTACATCATAAAAGTGTCGAAATAAAGAAAGCATATCAATACAATAATAATATAAATATGCTTGATACGTATTCCAATAATTGAAAATATAAGTTCAATTTTAAACCACCTCTTATATTTGCTGACGTAGTGTTCGCCGCCCTCGCCCATACTTACAATACTGCTTCTGAGAGAAGCCCCGCGGCCTACGGCAGTTAATACTTCGCTTGTATTTAAGCGACCAGTGACGACCGGTATTACGCCGTCTTGTTGCAACCTTCGACATTAAATAAAGTATATGATATATACTAATAAATACTAAAATATTCTAATAGTACATGAATATGTCAATAAATGATTTACTTAAAAAATACCAGAATGTACTGTATTTGTTAGGAAGATTGTTTGCATTATTTATATTTGGTCCATATTTGATATATATCGGTAATAATATTAAAAATAACATATTGATTTTACTGGGCATAGCACTAATGATATGGGATGGTGTCAAATTAGGTATTCAAGTCTATTATAACGATTTTTCATATTAATAATATTATAATATGTATTGACATATGCAAACAAATATTATAACTTTAACAACAAGTCATTTATACTATCCAGGTCTGTGAAAAAGCGTGGATATTTTGCGTTAAAATCACGCATTCTGACGAAACAATTCGAATACGACATAGTAAGCAGATTCATGCTTACATCTTCCCATCTCTCGACGATCAAGCATGGAAACACCGCATACAACCGGTCAAATACTGTATGTGTTCGAATGACAATAGGAACACACCCAAGGTAAATACATTCATAGAACAGATGTGTATCAAAACCGCTTCCTCTAGGACATAATGCATATTGGCTTTCAAGTAATTTCTGATATATAAATGTATCTGGTATGCTCTCGTATAAATATTCTGAATTATTAGATTTCTCTCGATATTCACAATTTTCTGATATTGCGTTGTTGTTAAGGTTATAGATAAATGACGCCATCGAAACCCCGTTTTCGCGAATAAACACATTATAACAGTCATTACGCGACGGATGTGATGATATATTAAAACAAAGCAAGCATTTAATTGGTCGTACGTTTGCACCCAAAACTGTTCGAAAAGATACGCCTTTTTCAAGGATACGCCTATGGTCAAATTTGCGGTTTTTCGCAACAATCGTTCCGCAGTCGCGTAATCCAATTGGCATAATATGTATATTATGGTGTTCATAAATATTATTTTGGACGAAAATGCGCTTACTTACAGGAATCAATCTCTCGACAAACTCCCATGAAACAACCGGTTCCTCTATAATATAAAACACCACTTTCACGTTACGAGCACGAAGAATGGATATAATCATATGAACGCTTACGTCGGTCTCTCTCGTTGATATGAATATTGAATCTCCATCGCGCAACTGAGCGGCATACTCTGCGTAATCATGAAGACCCACATTAATTTGGTTAGTATAACATAATGTGCTATGAAGCGCGAAACCAATTTTCGAAAATTTAAAGATTAACCCGCTATTTAATGTACGTTTTGATTGTTGTATCGCGTTCATTGCGTACTACTTTGGTATTTAGGAGCGTTTCATTTTTATATGTTTTATACTTTGGTTATACAAAATGGAAACAACCACACACGAGACGAACGAAATTAATCCTGTTTCCACCTTAAGTTCAGGTATTATATCTTCTAGAAACGATAAGCGCGAGAGAAAGCATACTGCACAAATGCTCCCCCCAGGAATAACACATAATATGATGAAAAAATATGTAGTATATTATCGTGAAATCGTATATTTGAAAAACGGAAAAACACATCCGAGAGAATATTTCAAAGTAGAGTCGCACCCTCGACTTAATAAACCGTGGGTTAGTTCAAAATCCGTGAAAATTTCCTTACTTGAAAAGTTGAATGATGCTAATAAGGTAGTCACTGATTTAGAAAATGTAAATGGTAATATAGTTGAACAAGTCGAACCATCTGAACACGACAACGCGCAATATAATATTGCAGAAAGTACAGTAGATAACGAAGATATAACTGCTCATGTAGAGATAATAAATAAACTACTTCCGAAATATACTACATTGCGTATTGTAAAAATTTCGCCTTCGAGTATTACATTATCGTTGGTTTATGATAGAAAAGATAATAGTAATGGGTTCCGATGGACTTCATCTACTACATTTCTTATGCATGACATCGACATACCAACAATACACCCGAACGTATTTAATGAATTGAATAATTTACGGAAAAAATTAATACATAAATATGGAATTGATTTACTATAGTTAATATCAATACTGTATTTATCTATAATTTTATATTTCGTTTGTATTTATATTATAAGTTGTTATACGTATAATATAAAATGCCAATTCATTTTGATTTAGAAGGATTAAGAACCAAACATAATTGTGTTAATTATTTTGAAACCGGGTTATGGTATGCAAAGGATGATGTATCAAGTAAGAAAGCTTTGAGATGTGGATTTGATAAAGTATATTGTATTGAAATAAGACCGGATTGGGTAGAAATAGGAAACGAAGAGTTTAAGGATGAAATTATGAAAGGAAGGTATAATTTATATTTGGATGACAGTTCAAATATGAAAAAATATGTAACGACTGATAATTTTAAAAATAGAACGATTTTTTTCCTTGATGCTCATGTAGATAATTACAATATTCACAACTATAAAAAAAGATGCCCTTTGTTCGATGAAATAGAAGCAATTAAAAGTATCGAACGGAAAGATAATATCATATTAATTGATGACGTAAGAATAATTAAAACGGCATTCCCTTGGGGGGAAGAAAGCTATGGAGATATTGATTTTTTGCAACAAATAAAAAACACTATATTATCAATAAATCAAGATTATAAATTTGACACATTAGACGGAGTTATTGAAAATGATGTACTGATTGCGTATATATAAAGCGGTTTGCATCATAAAATATCTAAAAATACAACGTTATAATATTCTTCATATCCTGTATAAAGAATATTTACTATAGTATATATATAATGATGGTTCATTCTAATTTACATACGTCTTCTATATCCGCGACGATAGAAGACGATGACCCCATAACACCCCAAGCACCTCGCGGAAAACGAAGCGACGTAACTGAAAAAGACTTAGAAGAATTTGTGCATTCATTTTCATCAGTCATGCTAGCGGGGCATTTAGAATAGGTTAAAAGAAATTTTAAAAAATATATGATGATGTGGTAGGTTCTATGCATTTGAAAAAAAATTGAAATGTTTTTTCTCAAATCAGATATCAACAGTGCTTCAACAGAACAATCAATCGAAATACAATGTCGTCTTCCGGAAATACTGCCACCGCCCGTGTGAATACGCCATACTGCAAAGTATGCTATGATGCCGGACGTCCCGAAAAGGAATACACCAGCCACTACGTCAAGGACCAGCCCGGACCCAATGGAAAAGTCATCTGCCCAACGCTCCTGAACCAGGCCTGCCGAATTTGCAACAAGACCGGACATACTTCATCTTACTGCCCTCAATACCGCCAACGTCGCCAAGAACCCTGTCGCGAGGAACGCTACATCGAACGCGAGCCCCGTCGCGAGGAACGCTACATCGAACGCGAGCCCCGTCGCGAGGAACGCTACATCGAACGCGAGCCCCGTCGCGAGGAACGCTACATCGAACGCGA